>JAABUW010000575.1_pt1 | contig 70545 bp, 42 predicted proteins | sample 5560081 | NCBI WGS metagenome assembly JAABUW01 (sample SAMN10711882, study PRJNA513363) | rock metagenome | isolation source: Antarctica rocks | place: Antarctica: Victoria Land, Knobhead sud | reverse complement strand
ATGGCCCATAGATATGCGCATTCATGGCCCATAGATACGCGCATATATGGCCATTCTTACCCCCATAGATGCGCGCATACCCCCATTTATGGCCTATACATATGCGTATTTACGATGTTCCATGATCGCCCTTATCGACGGCAGCGACCCCCCGGAACCACCCCTAACGCCAGTAACTTTTGATTCCCGGATTCAATCGATTCGCGCGAAATCTACGCGGGGTGGACGCCCGGGCTGTGCGACTCCGGATATATGGCGACGTTTTGCCAGGTGCAGTTATATGGTGCGCCAGCGACAGAGCCTTGGCCATGAATGAGGGACTTGGCCATAAATGGAATGGGGCTATGGCCATGAATGGAATGGGGCCATGGCCATGAATGGAATGCGCCATGGCCATGAGTGGAATGCGCCATGGCCATGAATGGAATAGGGCCATGGCCATAAGTGGGGCCATGCATAGGGGCCATGCATGGGGGCCATGTTGGTGGCGCATTCTAAATTTAGGCATTCTCACCAGCCAAAAACATTCTCAGGAGCGCTCATGGGGACTAATAGCGCTCGAGAGTCAGGACATAGTATCACCCCGCTCAACCCAGCTCAACCGGCTCATGTGCGCTTATAGCGCTCAGAGCCTGCCCTACACTTTTGTAGATGTTATAGCCTCGTCCCGCTTTTATACCTCTACTTCGTACTCTTTAAAAATTATTATTTCTTTATAATTTAAATCCTATTAAGATACTACTATTTCGTTTTCTTTAAATTAAAAATAATTAAAGATTATAAAAACTAAGAACGTCTCGGGACTATAGGATTTTTAAATTATATATAATTAGATAGCGATATTAAATACTCGCTTATATTTAATACCTATATAAAGTACGGCTAGGATATTACGGGCCGTATAAAAGAAATAATTAAATATTAATAAAAGGTCCTTTTATTTATTAAATATAAATTTACTATCGTCGTTATTAAATATTATATATAATTAATAGGTATATCTATTAATATAAAGATTAATATAAATAAAAGATTTATTTATTTCCCGGTACTTTCGAAATTCTTTACTCCGACTTTTCGGGTTCGATAATACTTTATTTTTACTTTTAATTAAATATTTAAGACTATTTACCTCGACCTCTTTTTTAGTATAAATTTTCTTTTATTAAATAACCTACGGGCGCCGGTCGAATTACTCTTTAAATTATTTTTAATAGAAACTCTTTTACTTTTACCTAGTCTCTTTATTCTATCCCTAGTCTTTAAATATAATCGTTTTTCGAATTAATTTTAAAAGAGTTATTATACCGTATAACCCGCCTAAAGTTAATTAAATTTAAGAATAATATTAATTAAATTTATCCTACGCCTTTTTTAGACCCTTTAATATAAATTTCTTTTAAAGCGTAGTTTTCTTTATAAACTTTTCTTCTTTACTTTTAAAATAATTAAATAACGCGTTATAAACCGAAAAAGTTATATAAATAATTAGTATATATAATATACTTATCGTTTATATATATTAATAGAATAGTTTATAAAATTCGATAAAGTATTTTACCTAAATTTATTTATCCTTGTTTGAGTATAATTATTCGGTTTATTTATAGAAAAATTCCTCTAACGCCGGCCTTAGTTTTAAGGCGCGGATTAATATATAATAAATTAAATCCTATCTAGTCGCTACATCCTAGAAAAACTTTAATATTATAAATTTATTTCGATATTTCCTATCGTATATTCCCTATATTTAATTCGGCCCGGTTAATTAATATTTCTTATTATTTAACCGCTTTTAAATATCTTAAAAGCGCTCGCGCCGTTAATTACTTTTATTAAAGTAGGTAGAGGCTTTACGAATTTATATCCCTTAATATTAATAAAGAAATAAATATCGGTATAATAATTAATATATTATTTAAAATACGGAAGTATCTTTATTAAAATAAACGGGATCCTAGATTCTTTCCCTATTTTAGAAAGTTTTTATTTATTTATTTTATTATCTTAATCTTTCTAAAAGTCTTTATTTATTAATAAAATTTTAATTACCCTAAAAAGTTCTTTTAAGCCTAGTTAAATAATATATAAAAGATATAAAACGCGGTAAATTCCGGTATTCGTAAAAGTATTTTAATTATTATAAAAATCGCGGATTTTATTTTCTAGTTTCTTTTTTATAATTAAAAACTAGGCTTTTTCCTCCGGTAATATAATTTCGAGGGCTTAATATATACTATTATTATTAAAAGCGTTATTCGTAATAATTAATATTATCCGATCCTTTAATTTATAACGATAAATAATAATATTTAAATATAAAATTAAATTAATATTATTATATTTTCTCTTTATATATTTAAAAGTTAGGAGTACCTTATAATACTATTATCGCTAGTCGATAAAGTATATATTTATAATTTTATAATTTTATCGGTTTTTAGAAAACTATAAATCTAGCGTTATAATAACTTTCGTATTATCGTTAAATAAATTTCGAAGGAGTTAATTTTAAATATCGTTATATTTCTTTATAATATAATTTTTAACTATAAATATAGAAGAGAGAGTAATTAATAAATTCGCGTATTTAAATATTTATTATATATTAATATTATTAATAAATCGTAAAGAGAGCTTAAGCCCGATAATTATTTATATAAATAATTTAAAGAAGTCCTTAAATATTACTTCTCGGTCGTTAAATTATAGTATATTAACTTTTTTTTTACTTCTCTATAATTAGGATTATAAATATTTATATTAATCTTTATACCTATATATTAAGCGGGTTAGAATATATTTAATCTTTAAAGAATAATATAATCTAGATCGGTTCTATATTTAAATATAAAACTTTCCTTTTATATTAATTTAATATAAAATACGTTTTTATACTATTCTAGGCGTTAATCCTCGTAATTATTCGGTTATATTTTTTATAGATATTTCTCGGCTCCCCTATACCTACTATAATATTATTATAAAAGAATTTTTATTCTAGTATCGGTTTAGGCGACGTCTAAAAGAAATTAAATATATAATCTTTAAGGTACGATACTACTCCTATTTATAAAATTATTCGAGAAAAATAATAGTTATTTCTATTATATATATATAATAGTATTTATTAGAATCTTTAATTATTAAATTCTTTATAAAAGAAGTATCTCGGGTAACTAAACTAAAAGTAGAAGAATATTAATTATTAAATTTAAAATTATTAATAATAAAGCTACTACTTTAAGATATTTTAAATACGTATTTTAGAAACTAGTAAAGAAGATAGGAAAATAAAAGGAATTATTAACTCTTTTATAATTATATAGTCTATAAAGGTATACTATATATAGTAATTATAATTTAATTATATTAATACTAGATAAGAAGATTATAAAGATAAATCTATATTTATTTTATATATTTTAGGTTAATATCCCGCTAAAAAGTAATTTTAAATATATAATAAATTAATATTCTAACCCTTCTTTAGAAATTCCTTTTCAGATTTAATTAAATTCTTATTAATTTAAATTAATAGTTATACCTTTAGCCGTTAATAAAAGCGTAGCCGATATTAACCTTAAATTACTCGATAGTCTTAATAATAACGCGAGAGTAAATTAAAGCCCTCGATTATTAAAAATACGACGGAATCTAAAAATAACGAGGAAAATACTTAATATATAAAAAGTATATATAAGGAAACCCCGGGTAAAGAAAGTCGCGGTATAGAGTAGAAAATTAAAGAGTAATAATTAATAAGACCTTTATAATTAAATTACTATTTAATTTAACTTTTTAGTTATTACTCTATAAGAAATTAGGCTTTTTTAAAAAATTACCGATCTTTTAATCCCGAAGTTACTCTTTACGCGCTTTATACGCGAAATTATATATACTTTTTATAAATACTATTTTCGTATATAGTCTATAAGTCTAAATACGTTATAGGAGGCCTCGGAGGCGATATTAATTAAAGAACTCGCGAGTAAATAACCTAGTATTATCTTTATAAATATATAGTATTAATTTTAATCGTAGTAATTAATCTTTATATAATTTATAATAAACGGATTACTATAACCCTAAAGGATATATAACTTATACGGCGATTAAAGGTTATATATACTAGGTAAAAATATATTATAATTAATATTCGAAGGTCGACGTTTTATTATATTTATTTTAATCTTTATATTAATTAAACTAGTACCGTTACTTTTACTACGAAATTTAAACTTAATTATAAACTTCTGGATTTTCGATTCTATTTTAGAATAATTTATTAATCGTTTATAACTACTACGCTTAATATTATAATTTATTAATACGAGATAAAATAAGAGATTATCTTAATATAAAAATCGTTATTAAAGGAGTATAACTTTTTATTATAAAATTAAAATAAATAATAACTAGAGATCCCGCTTTTAATATTATAAATCCGATTATTCTATTTATTTATAACCTCGCTTTCTCTTATACCGAAGTTATATTAACTACGTTATTAGAAAAATATTTATCTTAATTTAAAATACTATATAATATTATTATAATTATTATTACTTTAGTATAAGAGCCAGTGCCTTAGTATAAAATAGTAACTTATTCGTACTACTAGATAGAAAAGGAATATATAATATATTAAGACTAAATCTTGACTACTATTTTATTTCGTTAATACTATAATTCTTACGTATCTTGTTTCGTTAATACTATATTCTTATTATTTAATAGTAACGGCGTAGTTGAATTCTATTTATAAATAGAAAGAGACCGGTTATTAATCTTTAAAATATTAATTATAAAGTACTAAATCCTCTATTAATATCTCGAAGATATAATTATTATCCGTATTATTATTCCCTTATATAGGTCGAATTATTTTAAGGAATTATAAATTAATTATAATTCGTTCTTATATCTACTACTAGCTATAATATTAATACTAACCCTTTAACTATTAGTATTCTACGACGACGAACGAAGCGAGCCGCTTCGTTTTCGTTTTAATCTTTATATATAGTAATAATACTTCTTTATACTAGTTACGCCTATTTTAAATCTTAATAATCGAGTTATTATACTAGGTTTTTATAGTTATATAAATTAGTCTATAAACGCGTTTTATAAACTTAAAGGAATATCTATACCTCGGTTATAAAAAGTACTCTATATTTCGGCCGTAGGCGTAGGGAATAATTTATATTAAATTAAAATATCGCCGCTATCTATATCGTATACTATTATTTTCGTTTATATAGAAAATCCTTACCTTTTCTTAAAGATCTCGGTCTAACCGTAATTAATTATTAGGAAAATTAAATCGCGCCGGAATTATAGAGTTAAGAACGGAGTTCACTTTTTTTATAATTTAAAACCTATATTTACCCGAAAATAGAGAAACGATATTTACTCTACTAAGAATTATAATATTATTATAGCGAAATCGATAAGTTTTCCCCGCGCTAAAGTAGGAACTCTAAAAATTTCCTTTTAATTCTTTACTTCTTACCTCTTACTTCGCTATTTCTAATTTACGTAATTAAGGTTTGAATTTTTAATACTATATAAATAAACTTTCGAATTATATATCGGTAGAAAATCTTTATAAATATACGTAATTTATTTTATTTTCTTTACCTATAAGTTACGCGGAGGTAAAGAAATCGTTTTTATTAAACTTTATTATCTCTCTAGCGTTTTAATTATTTATATTTTCGAAAAAGTATTTCGAGTAATATAATAAAAATATTAATAAATTAATTTAAGAAGTAGTTCTTTTTATTATCGACTAGTACGATCCGCTATTAAATATATTAAGAGGTAGCGAGTTATTTATAAAAAGAGGACGTTTTATTTCTATTAATATTTAAGAAAAAGAAAGTTCTATAAAAGAAAATCTTTTTATATTTCTAATTTCCTAGACGTACCCTTCTTTAATTATAAAAATATTAACGGCTTTTATTAAAAACGTTAGGTACTATACTAATTTAATATATTTTAATAATTAAAAAAAAAGAAACGAGGAGATTCTAAATCCTTAACTACCTCGTTTTTAAAGAAGGGTTAAAGACCGGATTTTAATTATTTTTATTTATTCTCTTCTAATTATATCTTTTTCTTTAGTTTCTAGTCTAGCTAAAATATAATTTAATCAACTCCGAGAAAATTAATACCTTAATTCCTCCTATAAGAATTGATTTTTACTACGTATAACGTTATACGAAGGATTCTTTTTAATTAGACCGAGAATATAGTTAATAATAATAAAGGCTAGTCTAGCTCCTTAGAATAAAACTAAAGAGATTTTAATAATTTTAAAGAAAATTAATTTACTCTATTTAATTCTTAATCCTAATAAGAATAAGAAACTATAGGTTAACTATAAATACCGCCTCCGCCGGTAGAAATCGATTTAAATTTATATAATATTATAATTTAGGTTATATAATCTACTATATTAAATATTATTAAAATTATTTTATAAAATTAGGGTTAAACTTTTAAAGAGTCTTTAAGACTTATTAAACTATAAAGACTAATTAATAAAAACGGGTATATTTAATAAATATAATAATAGGCTAGGTATTTCTATACCGGCGAATTAAATTTCTTTTATCCGGATTACCTAAAGTTATAAAACGCTAGTAATATCGTCTTTAACCCTAAAAAATTAATATTTAAAAAAGTCTATACCTTCTATAATAGAGTTTAGGATTTCGTTATAATAAAAGATAAAGATATAATAAGAAGAAATTTAAATAATTATTTCCGCGGTATTATTATAAATTAATAACTTAAAATCCTTTCCTAAAATAAAAAAGATATAATAATATAATTACTAAATAATTTATAATACTAAATTACTAGACTATAAAATTACTTTAAAATTATAATATTTATAGCTCTAGAAGAGTTTAGTCGTTAATTATATATATCGAAAGATATAACCGAACGAAGTAATTTATTTATCTATATCTAGAATATAACTAAATATATTATTTAAGCCGGTATTACCGAAGAGTATATATAGGTTATATAGGTGTAGAATTACCTCGATATTTATTTTTAAGTTACTATCCCTCCTTTAACGAACGATACTTCGATTAAATAATTTATCGAATAATTTAAAAATAAGAAGGAGATATAGTATAGGATATAAATTTAAAAAGATAAAGAAGGTTATAAGGATTATCGAAAGGAAATTAAAAAGCGAGAAAAGAATCATAATATAAAAAAGGGTAAATAACTACCTAGGGATAAATAGTCGTTATAATAATAAAATAAATATTATAATTTAATACCTTATCGGCCTTAGTAGTAGTATCGACTTTTTTAATCTTAAGGTTTTTAAATATTTTAAGGTCTTTAGTCTTAAGACTTTTAAGAGTAGAAATTATTTATTATAGGACTAAATCTTTAAAATTCTTATTTTTTTTTATATTAATAAATAGCTAGACCTTCTTTCCCTTATATTAATATTTACGATTAACTAGTTTATTTTCAAAATCGGTAGATTATACTTTAGATATAATAGTAGTAATAATTATAATAAATTTAAAAGCCTCCCCCGTAAAAATCTCTAAAAAACGCTTTATTATTATTAAAATAATTATTTATAATTACCGCCGGAAACGCTTAACCTAACTAAAATTTATTCGCTAAAAATCGAGGCTACGGGAACTAGAGTTATAATAATTAAAATTATAAGAATTATAAAATATACCTATACTACCCGCCGAGACTATATAATACTTTCGGTAATTAAGTATAAATATAGCCTATTTACTTTGATAAACTATATAATAATCTTAATAACGAGAATACGGATTATAGTATTTTTTCTAGATTTATTAATAATTATTTCGGCTCTCCCGAAGCTCCGCCGATAAATTATTATAATTATTATATAAACGCCGATAAGAGTTATTATAATATTAAGGAGAGTATTATAAACGAAGAATAAAGTATTAATAAAGATATTAATATTAGGTTCGTCTTAATTACGTATTATATTTCTATAGAGAAAATGGGTTAATATCCTATTTATAAAAATTATAAATCTAATTTCCCGTCGAATAATCTACTATATATATACTTAAAAGAAAGGAAATATATATACTCGATTAATATTTAAAAGGTAATTAATCCTACCTCTATAAAATTTAAAAATACCGAGTTAAATATTACTCCGAAGATTTTAATCCTAGAGATTATAATAACGCTGAAGTCGATAACTCCTAAATCTTCCCCTCGATAAAAAAATAAATTAGTAATCGAATCTACTACTCCGCCTTTACTAATTAACGGGATAATATTTTATATATAGTATTATTTTACCGGCTAAATAGGCCTTACCCTAGATATTATTCGAGAATTAAAATATTTTAATACTAGATATCCGATAAATATAATTAATAGAGTATTTATTATATAACGAATCCCTAGCTTTAAATTATAGATTTATAATAAAACTATTACTTTAAAAGATATCGGCTCGAACCGTTATTTAATTATAAAATAAACTTTAATTATATTCTATATAAACGGAAAAACGAAGGATAATATAGAAATAATAATTAAAATTACTATAGATTTCTATATTATCGATAACCTTAAAATTAATATATTTATTAATATAAATATCCTAGGCTAGGAGAAAGCCGTTATCGACTTCTTTAATAATCGAATAATTTTAGATAACTACGAAGATATTACGATCTCTATTTAATCTATAACTAGGGATAATATAAAGATCCGATATATTATATAATTAAAGCGCCGCTAAATAATTCTAATATAAATTATATTAATAGTAGTAATTTTACTAAAAGAGAAATTAAAATTACTAGACCGAGACTTTCTATTCGAACTATAAATAAAAGAGGTCTATATTTATTTTATAAACTTAATAATTAACTTTATTAATATTCGTAACGAGGGGAATATACCTTTTATTATTCCTCGTTATTAATAAATAAAATTAATTATAGAATATAAAATAGAAAAAGTATACTTTATTAATTTAAATAACTATTCCCTTACGGCGAAAATTTACGACGACGACGTAATCGTATTACGCTTTATTAACCTCTATAATCCGAGGTTAATCTTAAGGCCTAAGGTCGATCCTTCTATAAAAACGAAGCTACCGAATAAAATCACGATTTATAATAATAACTCCGATATTACCGCGATTAAAGAGATTATAAAGTAATACCCTTATATTTAAGAAAATATAGGAGATATAATTAATTTACCCGAATCCGAGTAATTATCGATTTCGTTTATTATAGACTAGTAATCGTCTAATACGAAATTTAATTATAAGGTCTACCTATTAAACCCCGATATAAAAGTTTTAATAAACGAGAAATTCGATAAAATATATTAATAAAGGAAAATATTATAGTTTACCGAGCCTTCCTTATTCGTTTTCTTTATCTTCGTTATATAGCGGATAATATATAAAGGCCCTAAAAGAATACCGATACGGAAGAGTAAAATCATAGTCGATATTCGTAATTTAAATAAAATTATTATCTTTAATAACTACCCTCTTCCGCTTTAGAACGATATTATTTCGTTAATATAAAGGTATATTTATATAAATATTATTAATTATAATAAATAATTCTATCTATTCTTAGTTAAGAGAAATAATCGTTATAAATTTATAATAATTTCTTACCGTAGTTCGGAGTATTATAACATCGTAGTAATAAGATAAAAAGGTTTAATTCCGTATATTTAATATAAAATAGATACTTTTCTTCGCCCGTATAAAGTATTCGCGATATACTATATTAATAACGTTATAATTTTCTTACGGTCTTATTCCGAGTATATCGAATATTTTATAATTATTTTCGCTTTATTCGTAAACCTTAAGATTTTATTTAAATTTAAGAAATTCTTTTTAATTTACCCCTCGGTTATATTTCTAGGCTAGAAAATAAATAAATTAAATTTAACTATTATTAAGAAAAGAATTACGGTAATAAAAAAACTTCGTTTCCTAAATATATTATAGGCTTTAGAAATATATATCGGAATAATAAATTAATTATGAAATAATATTAAATACTTCGCCTAGATTATTAAATTATTTTAATACCGAAAAACTTAACTTTTAAAGAGCTCGCCGTCTTAAGGCGGGAATATATAAAAGATTTATTTTAGAAAAACTTACTCGTACCTATAAAAGAGGAATTAATTTCTTTTAAATTACTTTAGAAGGTATTTACCTTTAAAACCTATTTATATTATCGGGATCTAACTCGTTAGTTATATATTAATATAGATATATTAAAGTTGTACGGAATTAGCGTTATAGTATATTATATTAAAGGAGATCCTTAGGGTAACTTAATAATTTCCCCCGTATTAATATATAATTAATTCTATTCCTATTTAAATTATTTAATCCTACCGAGTCGCGCTACTAGCCTACGGAATTAGAAATAATAAATTTGATTTAAATATTAAAAAAGATCCTATACCTATTTATATAAATCCCGATAAAGAAAATTATTATCTTTACTCACTACTCGATAATTATTAATATTACCCGATAAATAATACTATCGTTATCCTCTTCTAATAGGATAAACCTACGGTTAATATAAACTTTTTAATATATATTATAATACGATCTCGATATTCGTTAGTATCCTAAAAAATAAAATATCGTATTAAATACTTTATCTCGTTTTCTCGGTAAAAAAAATATCTCGACGCTAAAGGTCCTAGTATTCTAGATAATATCTTCGTTTTTTATTTTATTTTAATTAAAATATCTTTTAAATACCGCCTTAAATTATAAAAGGCGTATTTTAAAAATAAGAAATAATTAAAAATAATAACTTTCCTTATAAATAAGAAGAATAAACTAGAGAAAAAAACCCTAGGATCTACGGATAATATCGATATAATTAATACTAATATTCCTTTTCTTTTTAAAGATTTACTAGTATAGTATAAAAACGACTATATTAATAAAGAACGCCTATATATCCTAAAATTAATAAAATAGAATATTTTCGAACTCGTATATAATAAGCGAAATTATATAGGATTTTATAGAATGTATAAGAATATCGCCGATAACTATTATATATAGTATTTAACTCGAAGACTTAAATACTATATTTTATACTACTTTTAATATTAATTTAATTAAATAAAAAGATATATATTATATAATACTTTAAAACTAATTTTAATAGAGCCAAAAATCTATTATTACGTTATTATCGATTTCGTTATAACGCTCTTTATATTTATAAACGGATATAATTATTTAATAACTATTACCTATAAATTCTCGAAAGTAGTTACTACGATTTTAGGGAAAGATACGTTTAGCGCCGAAAAATAAATAAACGCGCTACTTCTCGCTTTTACCGACTAAGGAATTCTAAAAACGATTATTTTTAATAAAGACCTTAAGTTTCTTTCAGGTTTATAGAAGGTAATCTTTAAAATATTAAAAACTAAATTAATAATCTCTATTACCTACTACCTTTAGTTTAACGGCTAGTCGGAACGGATAAATTAGACTATAAAAATAATACTATAATTTTATTTAATATACTACCCTAATAGTTTATAAAATAAATTTATAACTATTTTATAATTTATTATAAATAATTCTTTAAATTTAGCGATAATACTTTTACTAAATAAAATTATCTACGATATAAAACTTAATAATAAAATTTTAGTTTAAGATATAATAGGAAGAATAGATTTTATCGATATTAAAATAATTAACCGGAAGGAAACCGTTAACGCGATTTTATTCGCGGCGATTAATATTAAATTTCGGTATAATAATAAATATATACTCTTAATAATATAAGAAGGGGATATAATCTTTTTAAAATTATATAAAGATTATAGGATCCCGGGTTTAAAGAATTATAAATTTTTAAATTAAAGAGCTAGCCCGTTTAAAATTCTAAAATAAATTAATGATTTAATTTATAAATTAGAGTTACCGCCGATAATAAATATCTACCCCGTTATTTTAGTCGCCGCTTTAGAACCTACTCCGCTAAAAGAGGATTTATATAACCGTCCTCGGGAGGTCGGGTAGGCTACTATTTTTAATAATAATAATAAAGATATAAATAATTATTTTAAAATAAAATATATTTTAGATAAAAGGATAAAAAAGCTTTTAGGACGAGGGAAGAGATTAATAATATAATATTTAATTAAATAGAAGGGCTAGGGGCCCTATTAAAATATATAATATAATAAATAGAATTTTAAAAACGTAGAAAGTATAATTAACGACTATAATAAAAAGTTATTATAAACTACGTAAATAGTTTAAGGGACGGTATTACTCTATTTATTTATTAATCTTAATTTTATTTTCGCTTCTTTACGCGACGATAACTTTATTGTTTAATAATAACGAATTTCTTAATAACCCCGCTATATTAATATAGTATTTCTAGTTAATTTAAATAATAATAAATCGTTTTCCTCGCTCTAATTAATAAATATTACCGTTATTATAATATTTAGTTATAATATCTTAGGTATTAAATAGTATTAATATATCTTTCCTCTTTTAATTTAAATATTAATAATTTATTTATATCGCTCGCCCCGATCGAGTATAATACGATATCTTCGTTTTAATAAATCTTTAATTACGATATAACTAAATTATATTCGGGAAAGATTTTAAAGATATTAATTAAAATAATTTTAAAGAATAATAAAGTAAAAGTAAAGAAAGTAACGAAAATAATTAAAATTAAAATAATTAAAATAACGAATAAAGATAATAATAAGAAGTCCGGCGCTTCTACTTCTAAATAAAGCGATAAAATTAATAACGAGTAAATTATTAAAGCCGAAGTCGACGGTCGAATCGATAACGAAGAGGTTAAAGATTTACCGTATAATAAACCCGTATATAATATAACGGAAGATAAAGATACCTAGTTATTAATAGGTAGAAATCTTTCTTTATTATAAACCGGGCTAATTATTTAATACGATAAGATTTCTTTAAATACGCGATTTAAGAACTAATTAAAGGTATTTAATTTAAGAAATAACCTATAATTTAAATAGGTAAATAACGGGTAACCTAGTTACGATATAATTAATAAAGAATAATAGTATAAAATACGCGATTATTTTTAATTACGCGTAATTATACGGGGATAAAGAGAATTTATTATAGAAACTAGATTAATTAGTTTTAATAAAAAGGGGGAAATATAACCGATATATCTTTATAAAAAAATATAATTATCTCTCGACGGACGAGATAACGAAAGTAAAAGATCTTTTAACGTTATCGAAAAAATTATATAAAAAGGGCCCGAAGGTAACGAAGATTATAACTTTAAAGAAATTTTTAATATAAGAGAAGTCGATATCTAGGAAACTTAATAAGAATAATAAAAATAATAAAAACGAGTCCGAATTAAAGAAAGAGTTTTTAGTTTCGAAGAAATCTTTAAAGGAATCGATAACGAAATTATTTTTACTAAAGAAATCGATTTTAAAAATAGTCTCTTTTATAATTAATAATAACGATTTTTAATTAACGAATATAGAGTTACCTAGTATCGAGGCGTAGGAATATTAGAAGAAGTATATTAAAATTATATAAATATCCGACGACCTAATTATATAACTAGAAGAGTTAAATAAAATTAGGGAGATATTTAAAATAAAAGTCGCCGCCGAAACTAAAGCCGTAAATTCTTTAAAGTGAAAGACTACGGCTACTTTATCTACGCCCGCGAAGAAGTAGGTAAATAGGAAAAGTACTTCGCCTTTCCTTATAACTAAGACTTTTTAATAAATTATTTCTTCTTCTACTATATTTAAAAGCTCTAAATAAGAGAGAGTAAAGCGCGTAGCTAAGAAACTTAAGCGGGATAGAATATTAATTAATTTAAATATAAAAAAAACCCCTTTAACGTAAATAATAGCGGATATTTTTATAATAACTAGTAAATCCGAGCCGGCTATATTAACGACCGTACCGTCTTTAGCGAAGAATAATTCTATATTATTATAAATTTAAAGGTGTACTAGCCTTATTATAAACGAAAAAATAAAATAAAATAAGTTTTCTCGCCTAATACTACGGGAGTAAATATAACCGGTTTAGGAATAAAGCGCTCGAAGAAAATAAAACCTAATAAATAAACGAAGTCGTTAAAAATAAAAAGGGAGATTAAAGATATTTCTATATTATTAAAGGATTTAAATAATAATTCTAAAGAGGAGTCCCTAATCGAAATCGTTAAAAAAGTATTTATTAAATCCGAAACTTATATAAACGAGCTAGAAACTAGAAATAAGATCCTAACGAATAATAATATTATTTTATATAACTATATAGATTTCTTAGAAGGATTTATTATTAAAGTTAATAATAAGATAATCCGTATTTTATCGGTCCTAGAAGTCTTTTATACCGCTTTTATTTAATATCGGGACCGCCTATTAAATTAATATAAAGTCGATTATTTATTACGGAGTTTTTTCGATTCCGTAGAAATCGAAATACCTAAAGATTAATTAGCCGATAATAGGTAGGCGAAATTAATTAAGAAAGTTAAGAATATAAATAGTATTAGAGACTTCGCGAATAATCTTTTAATTAATAGTAACGTAAATATAAACGTGTTAATTAAAAGATATTCGGCTTTAGAATAAATATATAATTAAGAAAGGTTTAAATAATAAATAACTACCGATATCGTATTAGGCGGTAAACTTATTAAAGATAATAATAAATTATATAATTAATTCGGTATAGCTATATAGACTACCTTAGATTATAATAATCGCGCCGTTATCGAAGTTATTACCGATAATAAGACCGCGTAAACTACTACGATTATTATCGGTTATTATAAATACCTTATTATCGATATTTTAATTACCGATAAATAGGAACCCTAATTAGATATTATAATAAATATATTAAAGGTTACGGATATTTCTTTATCTAATATTTATAACCTAACGGTTAATTTTCGTCTCGACGACTTTAGGTAAAAACGCGTTATCTTCCTATTAATATAATACGCTTATAGTAGTTCTAAATCGAGGTAATAAAGAATAAACTATATTAACGATTATAGTATTTATTCTTATTTATATTTTTATTTCGAGGCCTCGAGGATATAAGGTCTTTACTTATAAAAGTAACTATTATAATTACTATTACTTTAATATAAGAACTAATATCTTAGTATAAAACAATAACTTATTCGTACCGCTAGATAGAAAAGGAATATATAATATACTAAAACTAAATCTTAACTACTATTTTATTTCGTTAATATTATAATTCTTACGTATCTTATTTCGTTAATACTATATTTTTATTAAATATATTTATATATATAAAGTCGGTATATTTAGTTATTAATAAACTAATTAATTATAATCTTCTTTATATTTATCCGTACTTTAGTTTTTATAAATAAGGTAAAATTAAATAAAAATAAATTATAAATTAATAAGATATTAAACTATTATAATTATATAATAATTAATATTTAAAATACTAAGTAAATATATTAAGATAAAGATTAGGATAATTAATATTAATTTAATTTATAGAAAATAGCTCCTTAGCCCCTAAATTATAAAGTAATTAATTTATTATATAGAGGGGTAAGATTATTAAAATATAAATTAAAATAAATAATATTAATAAAGTTTATAATAATCGCCTAAATATTAAGTTTTTAGAATAAAAAATATATAAAATAACTTTAACCTTCTAGTAAATCTTATAATATAAATATTAAGATAAATAATTCTAATAAAATATACGAACCGTAGTTATTCGGCCCTATATAAGAATAAATCGACTTCGACGATATCGTTAATACGAATTAATTAAATATACTAGATTAATTCTCTTAGTTTATCTACCCTAAATTAAAGGATATAATTTAACCGATATTTATTTAATTATATAAACTACCTATATTTAAGAATAAAATAAAAGATAATAAATATAACTCGGGTAAAGACGTTAAAATTAAAGTTAATAATAGTACTAGCGACGATAACGAGGCGACCGTCGATAGTAATAATAACGTAATAGGGTTAGAAGGCTATATAAACTATATAGATAATAATAAAATATACGAATAAACTAAGGCTAATCCTAAATATTAATAACTATATTAAAAATATTAATACGATAATTACGAATATATTATCGAAAAGTAGGATTATAAAATAGGGAATATATATTTTTATTATTCTTATCCAGTTAATTCCTCGAATAATACCTAGATTTAATTAATAATACCCGAAGACTATTAAAAGAATAACGATTAAGATAAAGATTAAAATAATTCGGCCCTAAATAATTAAAATAAACCTAAATTCGATAGTATTAAATCTTATATAAATTATATAGAAGAGTATATTTTATATTTTTATTTAAAAGAAGTTAGTCCTATTTTCTAAAAGTATAAAAACTACCGATAAAATAATTTAAATTACTTTATACTCGATTATTCTTATAATAATTAAAATATAGAAGATATAATAATAAAAAAGGATATTTAAAACCCTTCTAATTAGGATAAAGATCGGGATAAAACCTATAATAATAAATAATTAAAGTAGATCCTTTATATTAATAAAAATAATCTATTAAAACCTAGTACGGGCGAAATACCTCTCGATTATTTAAAGGGTACTATTAAGAAAATATATATTACTCGTTAAGTAATTTTTAAAAATTTAAAAATAAATTTAAAAGTAGTAAAAGAGAAAGAGAAAACGAGTAAAGTATAAAAGGTTAAAGTTATAACTAAAGATAAAAATTCGTTATTTTACTATATATCCTAGCTTTATTATAATCTTTATATTAATCCGTTATTATAAAGACTCCTTCGAGACGCGGATATCCTTTAAGAAAAATTAAAATAAAATAAAATAATAAATAATTTACCTTAATCTTAGCTTTATTATAATAATTATATTAATATTATATGATTTATTAAGGTCCTAAAGTATAGAACCTTATACGTAAAAGCGTTAGGAGTATTTAAATTTATAAGTTTTTTCTTTATACTAGATATATTATAATTTTTATATTAATTTCTAGATATTAATACTAGCTATACCTTTATTTTAGGGCTCTTTATTTATTAATTAAACCTCTACGGGAATATAAATGGTTAAAACTTTATTTAAATCTTTATTTAAAGGCCGCGCTTAAGCTCTAAAAAGGAGGAGAGGAAGAATAAATTAAATTTTTATATCTACCTAATAACGTATAAAGCCCGGTAGTAAATTTTATATTATCTTTAATTACTTTTATTTTAATTAAAATATTAATCCCTATTAACGAAAATACTCCGGGAAATTAAAAGATATTAAAAGACTTTCGATTTATTAATTCTAAAAGTACTCTTTTCGTATCTAGTCCGCGAAATCTATTACTAAAATCTTTCTAAAGATATACGATTTTAAAATAATATATTTAGCGCTTTATAAAAAGCTATAAAAGACTATTTAATATATATATTCTTTAATAAATTTATTCCTTATATTATACCTAGATAAACTAAGATTTAATTTATTTAATAATTAATTTATATACTATATACGGTAAACGTATTACTCTTTAACCGAAGGATATTAAATTATTAAAAACTTTAACGAAAGTATTAGGCGGGTAAATAAATATTAATAATTAAAGTAGAAAAGGGTTTCGCTAGGAGATAAGATCTTTATTAAAAATTAATATAAAAATTATTATAAAGTATTAAGGTAGTAGATTCCGATAGGGATTAATTAATAAATAAATATTTACGATTTTATCGTGAAATAATCTAATTAATCGTTTAATAATAGTACGAATAATTAGTTTATATATTAATATATTACGATATAAGAGCTCGTAGAAAAATAAAGGTCTTTAACGAAAGTATATAATTTTAAAAAATAAATTAAAATAAATAATAATTAAGAATCCCGCTTTTAATATTATAAATCCGATTATTTTTATTATTTCTTACTTTACTTTTACCTATACCTAAACTATATTAACTACGATATTAAAAAAGCGTTAATCTTAATTCGAAATTACGTTTAGTATATTATATATATAAAAATCGGTATAATTAACTATTAATAGCCTAGTTAGTTATTATTATCTTTATATTTATCTCTATATTTATCTCTCTAGGTAAATTCGATCTAAATTAAATTTTACTATTATTTAATAACGTATCTAACTATCGGAGTTATAGTATTATAAACTTAATTATTATTTAGTATAATTATTAGGATAAAGATTAAAATAAATAATATTAATTCGATTAATAGAAAATACCTCCTATACTTCCTCTCGAAGTTAAATAAATAAAGTCGTTACTCTTAATACTATTATTAATAGTATTAATTATACGTATTTAATATAGTAAATACCTCCTCTTTAAGGCGATGAATTTATAATATCGAATATATTTAGAGTAAACGTAAAATTACCGGGATAAAGATTAAAATAAATTATACTAATCTAATTTATTAAATATAATCGTTTATACTATAAGTCTTTTATTCGAGACTAGGCCTTATAATAAATCCTTAATTATAGGTAAAATTATTAATATAAATCTTAAGGTAAATTATATTTACGAAATATATAAAATATAATAGACCGTATTTTAATTACTAGGAGTCGGAGGGATAAAATATAATATCTTTAATTTCGTTTATAAAAATCGCCTTTAAATACTTTTTAAAAATTAATAAAATTAAAAACCCCTTAATTCGCTATTTATATTATATACTCTATTAATATCCTACGAAATAATATAAAATAATAATTAGTATGATCGTAAAAACTAACTTAATAATAATAGCGGTTTAGAATTAAATTAGTCTTATATAGAATACGAGCGTCGGGTTATTTATTATTTATACCTATATAATAACTCTAATTTAATTAACGCGTATTAATATTATAAATAAAATAAACTCTTTTATATTCTCGAAGATAAAGATAAAAAGGAGGGTCGTACGAAGAATAAAGAAGTATTAATATTATTAAGGAATCTAAATAAAAAAGGAAAATCGGTACTATAAAAAGAACTAAACGAATCGAATTAAACTAGTTTTATAATACTAGAAGTAGATTAAGATAAAGATAAGGATAATTTTAATAATTAAACTAATTTAAATTTAAGGTCGTATACGTTATATTTAAACTAGAATTTAATATATAACTATAAATATTTTAACGTAGTATATAAAAATTATATAAATTAAAGATTCGAATATTTTTTCTAGGACTCGGAAATCGATTTAAATATAAACGAGGATCCGTTACCGCCGAATATAGTATTAAATATTAATATAATACTTTTTAATACTCGTCGATAATTTAAAAATAATATTAAGTTAGAGTTTAACGCCTCGACTACTCGTTAGGTAGAAGGTTAATAAATAATAAAAAATAAAGAACTTATAAAGGAAAAAAACGCTAAGGATATAATTAAAAGTAAATATTTATTATTTTATTATATATCCTAACTTTATCCTAATCTTAATATTAATTTATAAATCTAGATATAGTTATTAATAAACGCGACCGGCCTTAAAGGAATCTAGAGACTCCGTAAAATAATAAATATATTACCTCCCTTCCGGTCTTATTATAATCTTTATATTAACCTCTAATTATTTATAAAGTTTTTAAAGTATAGAAATTTAAATTTAAAAATAAACTTAAAGGTAAGTTTAAAGATAAACTTAAAAATAAATTTAAATATATAAATATAACTAGAAATAATACGTATTTTCCCCTTTATAGTTCTATATAAATAATATATTAATATATATAAATAAGGAAAGGAAAAGGCCTTTAGTTAATTTAAATAGTATTATAAAATAACTGGGAGGGTTTAAATATTAATCCTTTATTAATTTAACCTCTACCTAGTAGTAAAACTACTACGAGATTAATACCTAGTAAATTTCTATATAAAGCCGCTTTTTATATCTTTAAGGCTAAGCGGAATAAAAGAGGAAAAATAAATTAAATTCCTATATCTACCCAACGACGTATAAAGCCGGGTAGTAAATTTTATATTATTATTAATTACCTTTATCTTAATTAAAGTATTAATCTTTATTAACGAAAATACTCTAAGAAATTAAAAGATATTAGAAGATTTTCGATTTATTAATTCTAAAAATACTCTTTTCGTATTTAATCCGTAAGATTTATTATTAAAACCTTTTTAAGAATATACGATTTTAGAGTATTATAATTAATACTTTATAAAAGGCTATAAAAGGTTATTTAATATATATATTCTTTAATAAATTTATTTCCTATATTATCCCTCGATGAATTATAATTTAAATTATTTAATAATTAATTTATATACTATATACGATAAATATATTACTCTATAGGCGAAGGATATTAGATTTTTAAAAACTTTAACGAAAATATTAAGCGGGTAAATAAATATTAATAATTAGAGCGAGAATAAAATTCGTTAAGGGATAGGATCTAAATAAGGGCTTAATATAAAAATTAATATAATTTTATATACGGAGGATACCTATTAGAAATTAGTATATAAATAACTACGATTCGTCGTTCCAGGATACTATAGTATATATTAGTTATTTAAATCGAGGGTAGTATAGTAGTTAATTTATTTAATCGTATTATTAAATCTTAATATACTTTATTTATATTATCGTTACTATAATAATCTTAAAGATACGCGTAGATATAGTTTATTAATAGGAATAATAATTAGTATAATTAATAATACGCTATTAGCGACCTTAAAGATATCGATTATTTATATTAATTATTATCCTAATTAATAAAGTATATATACGCGTATATATAAACTATATAGGGCTAGCCCTATTAAGAAGGGAGGAAAGAAATAATAGGGAATTCCTTCCCTTCTCTAGATTAAGGAAGGGAATAACTTTATATTTATCTCTTCCTTTCTCTTCCTCTTCCTTTAAGGAAGAGAAGGGAAGGGAAAATAATCCCTACTCTATTCTATAGCGTAAAAGGGAGTTAACTATAATATATTCTATATTATTATTAAAAAGGTTACTATCTACGTAATTAAATTAATTAATATTAAATAGATAATTATAAAATTACTCGTTACCGAGTTAAATTAGACTATTAATTGAGAATTTATTCTAATCTTTTATATTTATTATAAATATAAAATTTATATTTATTACGCGCTATTATATCGCTACTTTCTTTTACGTATATATATTTAGAGTTTCCTAATTTTATTATCTCTCTTCTACTCCCGTTAATAGTTAGAAAATACTCTAATATATATAAAATAGGAAGCGAAATATTATAATAAAATACTATTTCTAGACGAGAAGAATAGATTAAAATTCCGCGACTTTAGTAAAAATAGACTATTTACTACGTCGGTAAACCTTTATTAATTATATAAAAAGTTTCTTCGGTAATTTACTAATAAATTAATAAAGTAATTTAAAGAGTTTTTTATTAATATTATTAAAATTTATAAAGTATTCGAGGAGAAGAATTATAGAATCTCTACCGAGTTTCCTATACCGCCGTTTACGAAAAAAACGTAGTAGTAGGTACTAGTAGTAAAGAAGAAATACGATAAAGTAAATATATATAAACTAATTACCTTTAAAGCCTTTAAACGGGATATTAAAAATAACGAGTAAATAATAATAAAACGAGAATACGAGGAATATATATAAAAGTAGGAGTAGGAGCGAGAGTAGTAGTAAAATAATAATAATACTATTAATAAACCGCTTAAAATTATACTTTTATTTATTTAATTATAATTTCCGCTTTTACCCCCGTCTTTTTAATTAAAGCCGCGCCGCCGCTAGTTTAAAAAGTAGATATAATTATATAACCCCGTTTTTAATAGTTAAGAAAACCCTTTTATCTCTTCCGCTCTATTGATATTTAGGCGGCGATAACCTAAACTTATTTAAATATAAAAGTAAATTAAAAACGAGTCGTAACCTCGCTAGGTAAAAGTAAAGAGTTTTATATTAAAGACGGAGGATAAAATTAAATCTTTTACCCCTATAAGAAAGTAATTTAAAAATAACTTTATCGCCGCTATAAATATAGACGAGCGGGAGTCGTAGGAGTAACGGATTATTAATATAATATTTTTAAATTAATTTAGTTAATAATATAGCGCGGAATAATAAAATAGAAAAATAATAACGATATATAAAAGGTATAAATAAAGTAGATATATAATAACTATATATAAAAGAACGATATACTACGCTAGCGTTTAAAGTAGTAACTATAATATAGTTAATACGGGGGTATTTAGATTTATATATAATCCTTATATAAATCTAAGGACCTCGGTATCTACGGCTATATCTGAACTGTGCGGTGCGCCCCCTAGTGCGCGCCCCCAGGGCTTCCCGGTGAAGGGTTCGACTTACCGGATTTATCTGGATCATCTCTGTCTGGCGACGCTTCTGACGCGGCTAGGATTCCGGCTTCGTCCTCAGCAGTAAACTCAAGACGCTTTCGCTCACTCTCAGATATCGCATTCCCTATTAGGGACTCGACGACTTGATCATCGTTCATATCGATCTCCTTCATCTTGTCCCAAATGTCCGTAAAATCGCATGTGTCACCGCTCTCAGGCTTGCCGAATTCCTCTTCTCCAGCATCCTCGCTATCCTCATCAGTCTCAGAAACGCTCTATGGATCAGCTTGGCTATCCACGTTAGACTCAGAATCGCTCATTGCGTCAGGACTGTCGGTTTTGGCGTCTTCCTCCAGATTCTTTCTACATCCCACGGATCTCTACAAGTGCCAAATGCTTGTCGGAAATAAGGACATGACATCGTAGTCGATGGCATCCTCTTGAACTAGCTTCCCGCATCTCAGGACCCCTCCCACTCCTCTAACCCCGGTGCACGGAATGCCCCGAGTAGGAGGGCGCCGCCATCTTCGACCTTACGGCCCCTCTTCCATCTGGGGGCAAGTTTGCAGAACCCATTCCATAGAAAGTCTCGGGGGAATATAATTTTGAAGAGGCGTTTCAGAAATTCTCGAAACCGGTCAAGCAGGAGCGTGAAGCAAAGTATTGCTGCTATCGAACAGATTGCCAGAAATTCCGGGGTTTGAGTTAGTGATAGCAGAACATAGACCGCTCTCCCGGCCTCACCATTTTTATGTTTTCAAGGAACTATGAACCTACCTTTTATCATTCAAGTTAGAATTAATGTGTCAATTCTAGAAATAGTCAAGCAAGATTCATGATTACAATGAATTCTCGAGGATGATTCTTCTACATGCACGACTGCTGATATCAGAGACACTCAACTGGATGACCTGATCTGTTTACAAGACTTTCCTTATTCAAACATGAAGCTTTGCATTTTAAAAGAATCTTGATTCTCGGAGAAAGAGTAGCTATCACGCAGCGGCCCACCCACGTCGGACAAGGCGCCACCACCCGGGAGTATAAAGGCTCATGAAAGGGCATTCACTCTATCCTCTTGGCTAGGACGGGGCAGATTTTGTTAATTTGGCAGGGCGAATAGGATTACCAAGGGTGCCAGAAGCGGCAAAGTCTGAGCGATTGGCTGGAAATGAGGGAAGCTCGAGCTGATGGCCGAAGGAGCCTTTTATAATTCGCACCCTGTTGCGTCCCTGCACTGCCACCTAGTTTCCCTTCACGATCGCTCAGTACTCCCTCGGTGCTCCCCCTCTGCTCCCTTGTTGCTCCCTCTAAAGCGGCCCTGGTCCCTTTCCCGATCGAAAACAGTAATCTCCAATCCTAGGCTCGGGGTGTATGTACATATATATCTTGATATAAACCATGAGCCGATGCCCGAATTCCAACTTGGTGTTGCCTCAGGTGCTCTTCTCTGTATAGCTGACTTCAACAGATGCCCCTTTGCTTGTACACTCTTGTTCTTCACCCAACCCATTCGACTATCGATGCGTAATCTTATACCTTGTCTTCGTGCTTATCTCTTGATATCCTGCCAACTTCTCCACCCGTACGCTGTGGCGGTCTGCCTCCGCCTCCTTCTCTCATTGAAGGCTGTTTCTAGCGCAGCATTCGGGGTATTGGCACACTGGCATATCCCCTGATTTAAGGCGATCCTCCCTCTTGAGGCATATTCTTGAGTTCGCTTGCTTCGGCTTCATTATGTAGCATCACTGGAAATTTCTGGGATCCTCAAGCTCTTCCTCTGCTGGAGAGACAGGTGTGGTTACTCCTAGCTCTGTATCATGGAAGCCATCCTCTGCTGGAGCTTCTTTGTTGGCTAAATCATCTTCTGTAGCAGCTGCTTCGTATTTAGGTTCCGAATGATTAAACCATGATATTCTATCTGCAAGCTCTATTGCCCGCTCCGGCACAGTCTTAGCAAAAGCACATAATTCGCTCATGTTAAGTTCCGGTATTCTTCCTGCCAGCAAGGGCATTGAGCTCGCTAGCTCTGGCAGCCTGTTGACATACTCAGGAATGGCCATGAGCGCACCCTTCTTCCTGCGCAAGAGGTAGAGAAGGAAGACAAACACGGCCAACAGAGGGAATAGGGCGGCCCAAAGCGAGCTTGAAGATTCTGGTAATTGCATGCTTGACTTGAGCTTCGAGATCTTCGACGAAGTATCCGATAGACTCCCAATTGGCTGCGCAACATCCTCTGGGGAAAGCGTATCGGCATACATCGTGAAGCGCTCCAGTGTGCCTCGGAAGCCGGTATCCAGATTGCTCCATTCTTGGGCGTTGAACCATATATCCTGGGCAATTTTAGGGGAAGCTATCGTTGGAACGGTTTTATTGGCAAGCAGTTTGCCGTCGAGAAAGAGATTGACGGCGCCTTGATCTTTGCGGTCGAGGGTGATGGTCAATTCACGTGATCCTGTCGTGATGTCGGGGAGGCTATAGGAATGCGTGAGTATGTACAAGATCGACATTAGAGCGAGCAAAGCTGGTGACTTACCCTACTTGAGAGAGCCAGACTAAGTCGTCTATACTTTGATATTCCTTAGTGGCTAGCCGGTTGCCCTTCCATTCAATCTTCACTGTTGTGCCAGGGAACGGATTGTCATTTCTGACACGAATAAGGATCTCTCCACCAGTCTCCATTCTGATCTTGAACAGCCCAACTCCATCGCCTTCAGCAATCTTGTGGGTGTCTATCTCGAAATTCATTCGAGCCGTCCAGATTCTGGAGTCCCAATCCGCCGGGACGGGCAAGATTGCATACGAGTGGGCTGAGATGTTGCGAAAGCTTGTCCTGCTTGTCTCGTTAGAGATCAATTTCATTCCTTTCGGCGCCCAAGCATGATTGTTGAAACCCGAGGAATCGATCCACTTGATGTCGACATCGTCCGTCGATATCTTGTAGTCCGAGAACATCCTATGACTCTGCTCTTCCAGATCATTGGTCCAAGTGACCGAACAGTTGGCATTCTTTGCAGGATCCTCCGCGTAGTAGCCATTGTCGTCAAGATTGTCGAAGAGTTTACGCACACTGCAGAACAGTGGTGTGTCTATCGTCTGTATAATCTTTGGTGTGACGAGCTTTGCAAACTTCTCCGTTGGATGCCAAAAGTGAGTTCCGTAGCTCTTTTCAACGTCATGCCAACTCTTTCCAAACCACAACTGTTTCAGCGTCGCATCGCCATCTCTTTCCGCTGAAAGTGGATAGAACCAAGCATGTCCGTCCAGCACGGTCAAATCTGGATCCTCGTCCTTCCACATAGCGTGTGGCCGGGTTGCGGAGAGCTCGTCCCAATTGTCCTTCTTCTTGACATCTCTGTATTGCTGTATCCACCTCCTGAGGAACGGCGACGTAGGCTTCGACATAATGAAGCCGTTTGGCAGACCATCTCCTCGGTATTGCGCCGCCATGACGGTAGCTCTTGTGGAATTGTCATATATGACATCGTCAGATGATTTCAGGGGTATGAGGTCACTGTCCATACATATACCTAGCCAGCCATTAGCCTTCTGGAACATATGTAGTGCACCGATCCCGGAAAGCGTACCTCCTTCCTCGTATAGTATCTTCAATCGAACAACGGCAGCTTGCCTCTCAGGATTGTCTATTTTTGCCCCATAGACAGTCGTAGGCATGACAATCCTTCTCAATTTCACCTCAGGCATCACCAGCACTCGATTCCAAATCCAGCCCTTCAGCTCCACGTCCTCAGGTAACCATATATGCACTGTCTCCACCCCTAGGTTGACAACCGCCCCCCGAATAGTAGCCCACTCGAGCCATGTCAGCTCCTTGACCTCTGCGTGGACGAAGTGGGCAATCTTGGGAATTGTGCCCGATGATGGGCATTTTATTTTACTGGCGAAGACGGCCGTGAAGTCTAGATCAGAGTTATTGGGTTTGGAGTATGTGTAGGCCATGCGTATGCAAGCAGAATGTGTGGAACCAATGAACGATCAGAACAAAGAAGCCACGAAAACGATCGCTGGTCCAATTGGGTGCCCGTATATCCGCTTCTACTGCAAAGGCTACAGCTGCGCAGCCTGCTCTGTGAAAGACTCGGACCAAGTATACTGGATGCTGTACTCGTAGATTCATAGAAAAGTCGAATGTTTGTCTGGCTGGGATCTTGAGGCAAAGCATGCCAACAGGCCAGATTCTGAAACGGCTGTTTGGGATTATTTTAGGACTTCTCTGATCGAATTCTCCGAATTTTCATCTTCGCACGCATTCCCCGCCAGCGGCCTCCATGTCGTCGCAACAGCTCGTGACGACAAAGCTCTTGAGGATTTAAAGGGCATAGGCATTGAAGCTCTGCCACTCGAGCTGACTTCTCCAGAGGCCATTGCTGACGTCAAGAAGCACATCTTTAAGAGGACTAGAAGCTCTCTCGACTAACTTATTAACAATGCAGGCCGCAATAGCACTATCCCAGGGCTCGACATTGATTTCGATGAAGTACAGAATGTCTTTGATACAAATATCATCTCCGTCCTGCGGATGTGTCAAGCTTTCAGTCCTCTACTGATGCAAGCAAAGGGCACTATCATCAACGTCAGCAGCGTCGCCGGAGAAATACCCTACGTCTACGGGTTGGTATACAACGCAACCAAAGCTGCTCTCCACGCCTACAGTGATACACTACAAATCGAGCTGGCTCCGTTTGACGTGAGGGTCATGGTAGTGGTGACTGGAGGGGTGACGAGCAATATCGTCAAACGAAGCGAGAGCTGCCCGACGAATCGGCATATCTCCCACTCAAAGAAAGTTACGAAGCCAGACAGCTTCATCCTGTAAGTGCAGGCAACGGGGACTGCGGCCTATGCCGCTACGGTTGTGGAGGCAGCCCGTAAGAAGAAGCCTGCAAGATCGCTATGGCAAGGCCACCAGGCTTGGACGATTTGGATGGCTTTCACATTTTATGCCAAGGGTCTTCTGAGACTACTAGTTTGCGAGAGCTTTCCAGCTGAACAGCCTTGCAAAGTTCACCAGAGATCGAAAGCGGGACGTTTAAAGTGAAGCATGGAACGAAGTAGCGTCCATAGCAGTCCCCGAGACAGATCCCGCTTAGAGTCCTTGAAGCCTTCTTATCATCTCACATAAGGTGAGCTTTCGGACATAGAGACATGTGGAGATCGTAGTCCACAGACAATGGTTGCAGACAGTTTCAGGGCGCATGCAATATGATATGCCCACAGCACTGTGTCAATACCAATACTGGTGCCGACAGCAATAATTATGTGTCATGCCGTCCTTGACATTGCCCAGAGGCTCAGGCAAAAGACTACATTCACCGTCAGGGCCCTTACCGCTCAATTGGCTCACTATGGAAGGTGCGACATCTCTACGAGTTGAACTTGATCCCGGGGATGCATTCCAAGGACCCCAATACCCGATACCGGGCCATAAAAGGCGCCAGGATAATGGAGGTAGTTGCTTACGGACAAGGGATAGTCTGACCTGGAAATCCAGGTGGTGAACATTTGCTGGTGGCGATTTCTCATAAGCTAGATCCCAACATGGTGATCAATCATGCAACGATGGAGATGCTTCTAAGCAGCCCTCAACCTGCTGCTTCGCCCCCAGAGGAAGAGGCAGTCATCACAGTTCCAGAAAAGGATGAAGTAGTCGCTTTGCCAGACACTGCAACACCCAGCCATGGAAATTCAGACTTGCCCAGACCAAGTACAACCCTCTCAGGTGCTGTGCCTGCTGTTCAGGCACGGGAAAGATGGAACAAACCAAGGGCCAATACGTGGAGGCTGGCTGCTATCTTCTTCGCCTTCATAGTCTTCGGTATGAATGATGCTTCATACGGTGCTTTGGTACCATATGTATGTCTTTATATCTCCAGCTCGAGCGTGAACCTACAAATCTCGTGACTGACCGCTTACTCTCGCTAGATTGAAGCAGACTACCACCTCTCCTACCTCGTCACCTCTCTCGTCTTCCTCTCTCCATTCTCGGGCTACACATTCGCTGCCTTCTTCAGCGACCGTCTACACCGATCCCTTGGCAGGCGTGGTATCGCATTCATTGCCCCAACTTGCAAGATCATCGCCTACGCAGTGATCTCAGCACATCCACCATATCCGGCCGTGGTTGTCATTCTTGGATTGGCTGGAGTGGGCAATGGGCTTTTGGATGCAGCATGGAATGCCTGGATTGGGACGATGGATCAGCAAAATGAGCTTCTGGGACTGCTTCATGGTTGCTACGGGTTGGGAGCAACCATAAGTCCATTGGTTGCTACGACCATGGTGACAAAAGACGGCTTGGGATGGTGGCAGTTCTACTATATCATGGTTGGGGTGGTTGCCATTGAGGTCGTTGTGGGGACCACGGCGTTCTGGTCGGAGACTGGGGCAAAGTATCGAGATACCAACCGCACTGATGGTGAAGAGAAGGGAATGACAAGGGTTGCGCTCAAGCAGAAGGTCACTTGGATTTGCTCAGCATTTTTCTTAGCCTATGTAGGCCTTGAAGGTTCGTATTGCCCATTCAGTGTTCCCGCATGTTATTTTAGAACGCGCAGCTAATAGACGCCCGTCTACAGTATCCCTCGGCGGCTGGATCGTGACATTCATGCTCCGCATCCGGCACGCCCAACCCTTCCCCTCCGGCATGACAGCCACAGGCTTCTGGCTCGGTCTTACATTTGGACGAGTGACTCTCGGCTTCATCACACCACGAATTGGCGAAGGACTAGCCGTCAGCGTTTACCTCGTCATATCCATGGGCCTTGAGCTAATTTTCTGGCTCGTCCCACAATTCTATGTCTCAGCCGTTGCCGTTGCCCTTATTGGGTTCTTCATTGGGCCATTGTTCCCAGCTGGGGTCGTTGCAGCGACGAAGCTCTTGCCGAGGGAGATGCACGTTGCTGCGATTGGATTCGCTGCTGCGGTGGGTGGCGGAGGTGCTGCTCTGTTGCCTTTTGCTGTGGGGGCAATAGCGCAGGCGAGGGGCGTACAGACGCTGCAGCCTATCGTGCTGGCGTTGCTTGTGGTGCTGTTGGCGATTTGGCTGTCGCTACCGCGCATTCCTAAGCATGAGCATCAGAGCTAGAGTTGGCTTTCACGACAGCTTTCTGAGATGGTGTGATTGAAGAACACTTAGCCCAGGCAGTCAGCCGCCGCAATGAGACAATATGCTCCTAGCAGTCAATCAAAATATGCTGAGGACGACATGTCGTGCGGGACTTGGCAGGCTGGCTTTGAGTTACAAATTCTACATGCTATGGCAGGCATCATGGGACAGACTCAGGCAGATGCATGAAGGCTATGTATGCAGAATCATGATAAAACTGGCCTCCCTGAGATCTAAGCACGGCTCCATAGAGGGAAGCACATTCTTGAGCCGATATATACGCCATGCTAGCTAAGAGCATTGACCTTAGAAGGTCCTAATCCTAGCAACAAGCTACCTTCTTGAATAGCCACCACGTATTCGCTCAACATTCTCAACTCTCGCTAGAATGGGGTATCAAACGATCAAGCTCTGCAAATGCATCATTAACTTCGTCCTCAGCTCGCGCCCATGCAGTTTGAGGTTACTTGTTTCTGCTCAAGCCGAAGCAACTCCATCCACTCCTCGTCGCTTTCTCCACCTTTCTCTCTGTGCGCTGATCACGTTCTGTCTTAGCTACAGTGATGCGTACACTCCCAGCCTTCTCCGTCTCGGTCGCCTCTTCATCTACATCGCTGTCATCGTCGTTCACATCCAACCTATACCTCCTGACAGACCCAGCATCACTGCCCTTTCCATCATAGAACTTCGCCCTCTCGCTACCCCGTCTCAGCAGAATCGAAGTCAGACGCCTCAGCAAGCCTCGAATGCCGCGAGAAGACTTAGCAATCTCCTCATACTGCCTCTGGCGCGTGGCGGGCAGTGTCCAATCGATTGTCGTGGCCGGGACATAATTGGAGTAACTTCGCTGCGGCTGTGGTTTCCCGATGTTGACAAGAGTCGAAGAGGATGAGTGCTGCGCTGTATTCATTGTGAAAGCCAACGACGTCGATGGGCTCGCTGATGTGAGATGGTCACGAGGTCGAGAAGGAAAGAAATCAGATCGGCTAGCTAATGAGGAGTCTAAAGACTGGAATAAGGCCCTGGCATGGCGGTCATAGGCATAGGTCCGAGTATGAGCGGTACTATTTCTTCGCTGAGGTACCCGAGGACGGCCGTTGTAGGTCTGACTTGGGTGATGGATGAGGAAGGAGGACCGTCTGGAGTATGAGGAGGGATTCGGCTGTGTGGAGATGCGTCTGCTGGAATTGCGATGTCGAGAGGATGGTGGCCTTGAGGACGGTTTCAACGCGGATGCGTTGGATTTTCGATTGCTCTGTTGGTTTAGTTTGGAACAGTCGGACGTGCTTGAGGGAGACTGTTCGCTGGATTTGGCTTTGGAAAGACCGGCTTGCTGGGTTGCTGTCCCGCTGTCTTCGTCTTTGGTATTCTCAGTCGTGATATTCTCTTCGAAGCCACTGTCTTTTCGGTCTTCTTCCTCCATGCCCTTAGGACTTCTGGCTTCCATTGGCATGATCTGAATAGTGCTTTCATAGGATATAGACAATCAAGCACAGCGGTAACGCCTTGCTTGGCTTGATATCTCATGTATATAACATTGGACGAGTGTGGATAATTGCTCAAGAGAAACAGACATGTGGAATCTAAGCAACGGATCCGTGCAGAACGGATGGTAACGCACAAAGACTAAGAGGATAAAAGTGGGAGCCAGTCGTCACATGGCGGTGACCCATTCCCATTACTCGTGATGCTCGCCGAGAACGGAGAATCGCTCCCTCTCCAAGAAAGGTCACACAAGACATATCGCATCTCAATTCTAAAAGCTCCAGGCGTTCACATGCCGCCGTTCCTGCATTACAATTCGGAAGGATGAGACGCCATTGGAGATTTCAAGCTCGAGGTGCGAGTAGTATCTATCAGTCACACCGCTCTATCTGCAGCTGGCTTGCCCGCATTTCCGACTTGGCAGATCACGCCAGCGCTTGTGGTTGCGTGCTACGGAGGTTTAGAGGTGGGACTACTGCATGGGACCGATAATGGAGGAGCCTCATGACCGCTTGGTTGCGGGAAAGGTTGGGAGGAAAGTTGAGAAGACTTGGAGGGATTTCGGTGGGCGGAGGGGACGGTTGAGGCGCCGCTGTTGGAGCACTACTGTAATATATTGCAATCGTTACGAGGTTTTCTCTATATGTTAGGCTACAGCTGCGGGCGAGATATTGAAGGGAGTTAGGTTGCAGTACAGAACGTGGACATTAGCTCAATAGTGGCTGCCGGAAAGCCTCATAATGCAATTGAGATCTGACATCTGCTTCCCGACTCCTCCACGAACTCTCCTCTGATCTTTAGGGCATTGGGGGTGAATGAGACCATGATTTAGGGCGCTCACAGGGTCTTCCCTTGGGCATGTAGTGGTCACGGCGAGCCAGAATCGAAATTTTGAAGTATGGTCTTGATGTTTCAGAATCCCCTATGACACCGCTCTTTCATGAAGCCGTAGCTATCGGAAGATGCACACCCTTCATCATAAAGCCATCTAGAACACCAACGCAGCACCCTTCGTCTTCTTGTCGCCTCTGTATGCCACCCATTAGCAAAAGTTTCCCCACAACACTCGACAACGAAGTAGACATACCCCAACTCGAAATGCTTGCACCGCTTCAACGCCAGCTGTGCCTTTGTCTTGCAACTCGTGCACTCCAACCTCAGCACCACCTTTTTCGTGGTCTTTGCCTTCTTGTGGAAGACAGGCTTTGTCTGACCACCGTAACCCGATTGCTTGCGGTCATATCGACGCTTTCCTTGTGCGACTGAGGAGGCCTGTAGAGGGGTGGACGGTCAGCTAGGAATACTGGGGTAGAAGGGAGGGGGTGCGTGAGGTACGAGGTGGCCTACCTTGCCGGCTTTGTATTGTGTGACTTTGTGCTGGGTGTGCTTCTTGCACTCTTTGCCCTTGCAGTAGGTGCGACGGGTTTTTGGGATGTTGACCTATTGAAAAGGAGGGAGTGTTAGCCGTGAGACCACTCAAAAACATGGTCTTCAGATAAGTACAAAGTGCTGTAGGTGGTTCTCGTAGAAAGGCTTCGCTTGGGCTTCGGTGTAGTTTTTGAGTCTCGTCTCCCAAGTCTCCTTGCCTTCTCGTTTGAGAAAGTGTCTCGTCCTCTTGAGCGCCACTCGCCATTGCCCTGTGAGGTCATGTTTCCCTTCTTGATTGTCGCGAGCTTGACGCCTTCCTGAGAAGCTCGTCCTTCTGGTTCTCCGATTCCTCCGCAATGGGGGCCGTCGCATCCAGCCGTAAAACGCCTGAACGGACTAAGGAATAGCAGTTGCTTACCATCTTGAATATCTGCCGGTGGTTCTCCTAGATGATCGCGCTGTACCATTTGCTATTGCGGCGTTGGCAGGGTTGAGATCTTTGAGTGCGAAGGTCTCGCTTGCTGATCTGCGCCAAGACGCCAAGACTTGGGGAGGCAAAATCGCTGGATTGGCTACGACCAGCGCTGGCTTTCTTGAAAGCTGTCTGCAATTTACGAAGCATTGCATACAGGCGACTGGTGTAGATGACTCTGACTACAATGCTGATACGTTGCAGCATGAAGCGTTTGACTGAGGTTCACAAAATCGAATGCGAACGGCTAGGATTGGAAGTGACCAATATGCGTTGAAGAAAAACCATGCTTGGAACTGCAGACTCAGTTTAGACCATAGCTATCCTGCAATACTTCTCATCAAGAACAAAGCCATTGCCCAAATGCACCGTCTGGCCACCACCATACCACAATCTGCCCTTACGACAATCGAGCCCTTTCTCCTCCCCGACAATCCAATCTCCAGCACCCTTCGGCCATTGCGACTGGAGCTCTGCATTAATTGCCTCCAGCCCTTTCACCATTTTTGTCATTCTGCCTGGATCAATCCCCTGGCCCTCGTGCTTCGTGACATCCTTCTGAGTGACGAACCGTGCTATCGTGAGATGCGAAGATGGCACGGTGTAACGCGACGCAATCTCAACGCCTGTCTTTTTGCTCAATGCGTAGACATCGCGCCGTAGATGGTGATAGGTGTAGGTATCATTCCCTGTTTTACTGGTCTGGGCCAAGGCTCCGCCAGCGGCTGGGACAAAGCTCAGTGCGATGGCTGCGGCGTCATAGCTCAGCATTGGCTTGACAAGGCGAGCGCGATGGTCGAACGGGCAGTCTGTGATTCTTGGTATTCCGTCCCTCATCAGTGCCACCAGGTGCTCGATCTCGGATTCTGTTTTCGAATGCGTAACCTCCAATACTGTCATATGTAGACAGTCCAGAGGCATCAGCCAAAGACCTGTGATTAGGTGGTGAGCCAAGATAACTCCAAGAGCAATAGCGTACTGACTTGGTGCCATCTCAAGAAGCCGTGCTTGTAAGCTACCCACGATTTCTCTGATCCGTTTTGGGGGTCGAGCCCAAAATACAAGACAATTTCTTGGATCGGCATATCCTGGATTGGCGTCACTGTTGATGAGTTTCTCCAGCACCGAGTCTATGATGAAGCCCGTAAAGCCAGGATCCAGTAGCTTGGCTCTTTGCTGGAGGTTCCGCGCCTCTCGATGCCTTTTGTAGCGATGTTGGATCTCTTGCTGCTTCAGTCAATGATGAACTCTCTAAATTCGAGGGCATATCTTACCAAATCATTTTCACATGCCTCAATTAGAGCATCGTAGGGATTGTCCGAAGTGGAGCTCATCGCCCCAGAGAGATCAGCGAAAGTATTGCCGTCATTGTTGAGGACCATCCTTTCTGCCATGATCTTAGGAGCAGACTCTGTGGCATGTGACACGACCACGTAACTACCTTATGTAGTGTAAACCAAAGCCTAATCAAAGCATCTCTTCCCTCTGGTGTTCAGATAGTCCAGACTACGCTCTGCGAAATGTAGAAGTGAACAAGATTTACTCGCTTTGAACCCGAATGGGAAAAAGGTTCCAAGCCAATATTAGCACGACTGTCGAGCTTAGGATCTCTAGAACTCTGAGCCTTTTCAAGCGCAAAATCAAGAGCAATGTTACGGGCCTACGTATGCGGTGGCGCCCAATGTTTTCAAGGTTGAGTGACACCAAATTCAGTGACAGCCAGCTGGCTTCTTTTGCAAGTGACCTTTTCCAAAACCACAGCCACTCCGCCAGAATTACAATATATATATGACGACGATAGGTACGCACTAGATTGTGAAGTGGAGGACAAAGGTCTCTTTCTCAGAAGGTAGAAGGTTTGCTGACAGCTCCGGTCCTCAAGCTTAGCAGATTTCTCAAGAAATTATACCACTACACTCCTTGGTAAGGTACGGTATCTGAGAAAAGGTGAGAACAATCCAAAAGACTTTTGTACCGCGGCGCCGGATACCTTAGGTTGAGGCATATTCAAGGTTACATTCCCTGACAATCTGACAGCGCAAATTCACTTACTTATCCCAAGAGCGTAGTGGGTCCGGAAGATAATTAATCCGGGGTATAGCATCCGGTCTATATCCAGAAGGTCTGGCGACCGGGATCTGCGTTTAGGTTTCCCGATCCATAAAGCACTAACAAAACCTAACCCGCACCTCACTTCTCTTCTAGTTCCGTTATTATATGTGCACCCTCTCCTCCGGTGCTTCTATAAAGGGATTGCGAGGTAGGAAGGCAAGGAAGCGCATGAAGATGGCTTCGTTGCTTTGCAGGCTTGGAGGGTGGAGGTCGTACACCATCGCCCATGCCCTCCTGTGTACGTGGAATACCAATCAGTAAGTTGAATTTCTCACCCACGGACGGAGAAGTGAGACAGAGCATTGAACTAATCTATGCCTTAGCAATGTGCAACTCTAGGAGATCACATCCGCACCTCGACTGACAACCTCATATATTCCAGCACCACCTGACTAGGAACCTCCAGTGCCGCCGATGCAGGGTCTTCTGTGCCATGAGCCAGTCTTCGCCCTCCACCTAAACTGAAATGTTCCGAGAGCCCATGGGCAACGATGTGTGGCACGGCGTCCTACACTCAATCTATGAAATACAGCACAAGCTCGCAACAAGAGCCAGTAATGCCGCACAAGCGAACAAGGCGCTAGACCCACGAGCTGGGCACTTTAATCAGCTGACACGACACTCATACGAGACTTGCCCTTACTGAGAGTGGTCCATACTCTATTTGTAGGCCTTTGGTCCCTTGGGGTAGCACTGACCACAACGGAGAATGCGGAAGCTGCAGCGGTGATGTCCTGACGAGCGGTAAGCAAAGACAAGTATTACAGCCTTCAAGGGTCGAGTCCGTGGTATCCTCAGCACAGTACTGCATAGTGTGCAATCATGGCGCCGGCCACTGGCTTTTGGGTGCTCAAAGAACAAAGCCCGAAGGCTTGTTGCAGCACAGTTTGTAAGTCCAGCGACCATGCTCTCCTTAGTGTTTCATTGATGGGACATCCACTCTGCTGCCTGCCGTCATATTTCCATCTTCTTCTCCCTAGTTAAATTCTCTTTATGCTTCTTCTTCTCTCGTTCTTGCTTTGAAAAGACAAACACTGGTGGCTGTCGACACGGTACCTCAGTGGTTCTTTGACGGGACACCCATTGTGCCGCCTGTCCTCATCTTTCCATTCTCTCCTCCCTAGTCCTAGGCTCTTTATGCTTTTTCTCTCTTTTTGGCTTTGAAGAACAAGCACTCGTGCCTTTCGACAAGGTAATTGATGTCAGTGGCTTCACGTAAGGTTGTAGGTGAGGTCTTCAGAAACCAAGCTGCAACATCGCGTCAGTCTCTGCTTGGCCTCTGGCAAACTGATTATTGGGGAAGTCCTAGACGTTTCGGCGAGCGCAGCTGCGATTCGCTCTGCCTCTTGTAGTTGCAAGTCAGCTTGCTAGGAAGGGACTATTGTAATGTGAGGCGGAGCGGTTAACTCCGCTTTCCCCTTTCGGACTAGTCTAGCCGAAAAGCACACAATCCTTGTTATTGCGCGCTACGCAAACACCACAACCACCATCTCTACTGGCCACGCTTCTTCTGTCGCCCAGTCACCTGAGGTCCATCGTTCTTTGTACTTGTTTCTCGCTAGTCATTCTTATTTGATTGAACACCCGTCCTTGCTGCCACAACAGGCTCCTGCGTTCGGGCTCGGCCCTGACCAACCCCAACCTCAACATCAAACACTATACTCATCTGCCTCTGCCACTTGACGGGATCTTTACTTGCTCTCATAGTTTAAACCCAACATCGTCACAACCACAAAATCAAGCAAGCGATGGCTGACGATCAAGACTGGTACATGGAGGAGGAGGATGACATAATGGATGGAGGAGATGAAGAGCTAGATGACTATAGAGAGAATGATTTCGACGAAGAGATGATCGAATCAGAGATCAATGACGACGAAGAATCAACGCATAGTCACAACTCCGATCGAGAGATAAGCACGGTCACTAAGGTTAAGAGAAAGCCTCCAAAACCTTGGCTCGACGAAGCAATCCCCCCTCTCAGTGATCTCAATGATATTTATGCCCACATGGCCAATAACGCCACGAAGCATGGTATCCTTGACTTCCTAACCGCTCTAGGACAGGGCACTATAGTTGTGGCGACGATGTGCTCAGGAACCGAGAGCCCTATCCTCGCCTTGGAACTACTTGACAAGAGTTTGCTACTCGAATCAATATTCTTAGGGGTACTTTGCTAACAGCTTGCAGTGTTGAACCGAGATCACAAAACAGCGCTTCCATTTCACCATGCCTTTAGTGCAGAGATTGTACCCTACAAACAGGCCTACATTCAGCTGAACTTCGACCCACCTATTATCTTCCGAGATATCATAGAAATGGCCGATGCAGCGAATACTCCACACAAGACAGCGTAAGTTTTAATGACATCTTAACAGTGAATGCTACTAAGATCTTGATTCAAGTACAAATGCCTATGGTTCCAAGGTCGAAATTCCCGGCAATGTCAACCTACTAGTGGCCGGCTCCTCGTGTGTAGATTTCTCGGTCCTTAACATGCAGGCTAAAAAATTGCAAGATAAGGGCGAATCTGGAGATACTCTAAGAGCAATTCTACATTACGCAAAAGAGTATCGCCCAGCGGTCATCATTCTCGAGAACATCAATGGGGCGCCTTGGGAATCGATCCGGGCAGTATGGGAGGACGATCAGACGTGGCTCGAGGATAGGGGTATAAATCAGGACTTCTGGAAAGGCGAGCTTCCATACGTGACAAAGTTTGTCAGAGTGGACTCGAAGGATTATTATATCCCTCAGACACGGATGCGAGGTTACATGATACTTGTCGATTTGAAACGCCTGGCAAAAATGTCAAGTATGAACATGGACGAAGCATGGGACCGCGGGCGGAATATGACAGAAAATTGGGCCGAAATGTTCACAAAGACCTTGAAGCAAAAAGCAAGCGCCAGCGTGGAAGCGTTCATCCTCGATACTCATGATGTACGAGTGGTACGTGCGCAAGCCGAGCAATCGAGGATGCCAGTCAAGACCAGAATCTCAGTGGAGTGGTTACTATGCCAAGGAAGACATGTCAGTTACCGGTCAAAGTTGAATCTCGGTGATCGAAGACCTTTGACTCAGTGGGTTCCAAGTGGAGGTGCTAAGGCACCAGACTATTGGTGGCGGGCATACATCCAGGTCCAAGTGGAGCGGATCTGGGACACTATTGACATGGCATACTTGAGGTCGGTCTCGAGGGACCGTTACGACGCCTTATGGAAATTGTAAGCTTCTGGAGTCTCCTCTGTTATTGATACTAACAAACTCTAGTCGTATATGGGATCTATCTCAAAGTATAGATCGATATACCGATACGAATCCCTTTGGTGTGGCCAATTGTATCACTCCGAAAGGGATGCCCTTCCTAACCTACCGCGGTGCTCCGATCATTGGCCTCGAGCAGCTCGCGCTACAGGGTTTGCCCCTCGACAGGCTGCTCTTGGGCGGTCACACTCACAAAGAGCTGCAAGATTTGGCGGGAAATGCAATGACGTCCACCGTTGTAGGCTGCGCCATGCTTGCTGCGATGGTCACTTGTCAGGACATATTCCTCGATGCTGTCAAGGATAACGATGATATTAAGCCGAGAAAACCAAAGGCCAATGCTATGGAGTTGAACAGTCAATGGTTGAAGGATCCGAAGGTAACCGAATTTGATAACCTCGAGCACGCCTCCAACCAGGAAGTCTCAGAAGAGGCGAAATCGAGTGTACGCCTATGCCAATGCGAGGGTTCTTCGCAAATTACCAAAAAGTCAATCCATACTTGCCAAGACTGCGGGCATTCCGCTTGTGAGGTTTGTGGGGGCATACCCGCCCACAATTATACTCTTGTGAACCACAACAATCCTGGACGCATGAAGCCGTCGATCTTCCTCGAAAATATCAAGAAGGTCATCCCTATGAGTATCCGTCTCAGTGGGGTAACTTTCGAATTCCTCGAGGGACTGGTGGGAGCAGAGGGATATGAAGAAGACCTTAATGATTGGCTGACTGCTCTGAAGCCCGCACTGGGCGAGCGACTATACTTCACGAACGCCAAACGATCTCATTGTTGGACTGTGTTCTACGAAGGTAAAGGTTCTCGCTTGGAGCTCAAACTACAAGACGGCAAAATGCAGTGGTCCCTGTATGGTAGAGCAAAATCCGACTTGGCGGTGAGCAATCCGATTCGCAGGCTGTTCAGGACACCATTTGCGCGAATGTATCCAACAAATAGAGGTACCCTCGAAGGTGACTGGCAAGTTCGTCTGCCAATTACGAGAACCTTCCAAATCAAGATCGAAGGCCAAGGTCCGTTGGTAGATGGATGGGAAAAGAGATTGGGTCTAAAGGATGCCGAATTCCAGAATCAGCGAGTCTGGTCGGCTCTCAAGATTACCAAAAATGATCATCCGGAGATTAAGCTGGACATTGACATTGACGGCATATACGATTTGTTGCCAGACTGTGGAATGGCTTGTGGTAGTCTCCACAAACGAAGACCCTCTGCTGACGACAAGACTCAGCTCTTTCTCTTCCTGGATCCGGACCGCCTAGAGGAGAATAGCGAGGATCGATTTGTATTCTCCACCGAATTACATCGCACTGTGCACCAAGAGACCCGGAACACCGTGGCCCAAATCAACTCAAGCTGGCGAGCTTTAGACCATAAGTCTACCTACCAAGAAGCTTCCACGTATGGCGAATGGATGCCATGCAAAGCCACCTTATTGGTTGCCCGAGGCCAAGACGTCACCTCGGCAGTGTTGCAGAACAGTCCTACGATAGAGATGTACAGCGGCTTTCATTTGCTTGGCTCTGTTAAATCATCGACGATCTTTGATCATTTGGTCGCAAAATTCAATCGTGAACTATTTGACAGCGCTAACGATGAGACTACCGACCAGGCCATCGCTAACACGGTTGATAAGGCGGACGATAAACTTGGCCACTTTGTACTCGACAATAAGGGGAGCCATTACGCTACGATTGTCTTTGAGTGTCACCAAGCGCCACTCGCAGTGCTTGTGTGCAAAGTATCTTCAGCAGTTACTGACCAAATTGGCATGAAGACAGGCCCGTGGACCGAGGTCTCTCAGTCTGATCAGCACAGCTTCTGTGAGCAGTTTGCTTGGCTCCTGGAGCGATCACGATACCTCGATGGATTTTCAAATGATTGGAGGCTGTCAACTCAGTCCGGCTATCCTTTCAGATGCACAAATTGTGCTCCCGAAGGCCCGAGCATACAATGGCTCTGGAAGAGGACCCACGTCCAGGCTATGGAGCATCCTCGGCAAGCCGGATTTTACGAAAAATTTATGAAGGCCAGGCCCCAGGTCTTCATTATGCGTACCCGAATTGACGACAATGGCGTCGGTTGGCTAGAGATCGGCTTGAATATCGGAACCCTTGCACATCGTGCACTAGGAAAGATCCTAGATGGGCATAAAATCACCGGCGATGTGCAGGTCCATTGGCGTATCGAAACCAAGGGCGACTCCTCCGCTATGTTTCAACGCATACCCTTCACATTAAAGGATAACAAAGACGTTCCTACGCCTGAGCGCGAACGATTCAAATTTCCAGGACTCGATAAAGATGGAAACCATCTCTCCCTTCGCATTGAACAGCAACGATCCTTTCTATGGGCGAAAGGTCAGGAAAGCGAGGATGCCCTACCCTTTTGGAGACAGGAGATTGCAGAAGCGTTGATCCCACGACTGGATTGGCGCGCAGATGCCCGCGTTCAAACATCGCAGAAAGTTCGAGGTGGGGTGCTTGCCGACGAAGTAGGATACGGCAAGACGGCTGTGGTGTTGGCTCTCGTTAACGCAGCGCCGGCTATGGCCCAAGAAGAGGAACGGCCTTCGCCGACAAAATGTCCCGGCTATATCTCTCTGAAAGCAACGTTGATAATAGTGCCCAGGGAACTCCTCACACAATGGCGCAAGGAGGTAGTGAAATTCCTTACAAGTGCCTGCAAGGTCCTTGAGTTGTGTGACTGGGATTCCTTCAAAAAGTCCACCATCAAAGATTTCGAAGAGGCTGATATCGTTCTGGTCTCCTCGACATTGCTCGCTGACTCAAGATATTGGGACAATCTGGCGTGCTTTGCTGGCGAGCCTCAGCTAGACACCAAGGCTGGACGTGCTTTTGGTGCTTGGCTGAAAAATGCTTGCGAACAAAGCGAAGAGCATACAGACCTGCTAAGGACCAACGTGGAACATCTTCAACGCCGAGTAAAGGTGCGATACAACAATTCGCGGAGCAGAGGCGATTTTCGGACTTTGGCCCCCAGCAAACGCAAGGCTGGTGCGGACTATGGCAAAAAAGGCAAAGAGCGGAAATCAGAAATAGTTGCGCGGACCTACAATCATTTCGACGTTGCAGCCAAGAGTGGTGACTACAAACTCACGGAGCGACCACCCCTGAATATCTTCAAATTCCGCCGGGCTGTTAAAGATGAACATCAATTTCTGGCAGAGTATATACGAATCTACCTATCCGAGTTCATACAAGCCCGCGCCAGATGGATCCTATCAGCCACACCGCGGATGGATAACTTTGCCTGGGTTCGCAAGATGTTACGCCTGATCCAAGTCGACGTTGGGATAGAAGACGATGCCCCATATGTTCTAGACGCGGAGTCGTTGGCAGAACAGCAGAAATACAAGACTTCTGCCGAGAGATTCTGGTCCTTCAATGAGAGTCACTCCTCAGCTTGGCACCATGATCGCCAGTCCCATGCGCAAATGGCGGTCCATCAATTCGCGCGTAAGAACGTGGCAGAATACCCTTTCGTACCAACAGAAGAACATGTTCGTGTGGTATCTCTGAACTCACTGGAGCTTATGAGGTATATTAGACACCATCAACGACTTGCGTCCCAAAAGATGCGTATCCAATTAATCAACACGCAATTCAAGGGCGAGGTGACGCGTATGCTGAATAAGGACATCGTCGGTAGTGATACAGGGCCAGAGCTCTTGATCAAGCTGGCTTCTTTCCTCAACCATCTTGATAACCCGTTGCCGAATACCCACCACAACGAGGCCCAAGCGATCATTGATAATCGTACGATGGAGGTGAGATTGATACTACGAGCGATTGAGTATCACATCAAAAACGCTTTTTGGCTTCATCGCCGGTGCCGACGGACTACAACTTATCACTATTCTCGATATAAAGACGAAGTGTTAGCCAAAGGCTTTGGGGATCGCACTACATGTACCATGATCGAAAACGCGATTCGTGAGGCCGAAGCGACGATCAAAAACTTCGACGTCGACGAGTATTACCGTGATCCTCCTTCCGGAGCTCTTATAAAGCATGACTCAACGCTGGCCAAAGTCAGGAATGGGCGGCAGCGGATAAGTCGTCTAGCGAAGACTCCATACGAAAGTCGAGACCGAATCGCCAAGTTGCTCGCCAAGGCCACCGGAAATGCGTATAAGAGGCCCCAGAAACACCAGGGGCAGTTGACGATCCACAAAAATAAAATCGCCGAGCTTTCCCCCAATGCACCCATCAACACTTGCTTGAGAAAGAGAATTAATGGCTTAGGCGAAGTTCTCGATGACGCGGGCAACGTCATCGGCAATATGCAGCTTAAGAAGGAATTCCTTCCCTCGCCTGCGCCTGAGCCGGCTTCCGCCACTGCAAATACCACCTCTACAACTACCGACCCTGCGGCTCCTGTTACTGCAGATCCCGCCAATGCCAATACCACCTCTACAGTTACCAATCCTGCTGCTCCTGTCACTGCAGATCCCGCCAATGCCAATACCGCCCCTACAACTACCGACCCTGCAGCTCCTGTCACTGCAGATCCCGCCAATGCCAGTACCGCCTCTACAACTACCAACCCTGCAGCTCCTGTTACTGCAAATCCAGCCAATGCAATTCCTACTCCGCTGCCTGTTGTGGCAACTGTAGAAGATCTCTCATTTTTAAGACACTACTATGTCGGCGATGATCGCGATGCCTGGCTGGATATTGAAAACCTTTCCGACCATGCATTGGCACTGCCCAAGCTCGGCCGCATCCCGCGCAATGATACTAGCAAATACGTCACGGCGCTAAGATCGCTAATTGTGGACATACGACGAAATACCCATGAGTTAGTAAATCGTATAAGAGAGCTTCGCTTCGACATGAATGCACGACAAATGCAGCTATGGAAACTAGGAGAGTTTGTAAAGCATGCCCCCAGTTGCTCTGTTCGCCGGCACAATTATGGACCCCAAGATCCTAATGAAATCTTGATCAACACCAAGTGCGGTCATATGTCATGTCCGGATTGTCTCCAAGCTAAGCAGGAATCGAAGGAATCGAAGACCTGCCCGCACCTCAACTGTGACGCTTCCACCGAAGATTTCCGACTCAAATCTGCTAAAGAACTTACGGGCGAGGGTGGTAATACTTTCTACGGGAATAAAATCGATGCCATCCTTGATCTCATTCTTAGTGAGATTCCGGAAGAAGACCAGATCCTTATCTTTGTTCAATACGAAGAGATGATGGAGAAATTGGAGACCGCATTCGATGACTGGGGAATTAGCAACTTCGCATTGGCAGCCGTCTCGAATAACGTGACAATGCGAACGATGATAGAGCGCTTTCAGGAGGATCAAAACCCGGACACCAGAAGGAGAGTCTTGATCCTCAACTCGTCGAATGAGACTTCGGCTGGACTGTAAGCACTGGCTTTTCTTCAACCTCGTAAAATACTGACCGTGTTTGTAGGAATCTCACCGGCCCAAACCACATCATATTTGTCGCTCCCTTTATCTCTGGGTCTCTCCATGACTATGAAGCGTCTCGGGTGCAGTGTATAGGGCGTGCACGACGCTACGGACAGACAAAGACGGTGCACATATACCGATTCATTGCGCTTCAGACCATCGATGTGGACGTCATCTATCAACGCGAGCAAAAGCGTCCAGTGTTTAGAACCGACGAGGACGGCGTTAAGAAGTGGGGACTGTATACCGAAGATGAGATGGAAGAAGCGGAGATTGAAGAGGCTCAAGGCTATGAAGGTGGTTATGTGGAGCGGGAGCCAGAATCTTGAGCTGGGGGGAGATTGTGTTTTTCCTTTTCCTTGCGATGAGATACATTGATACTGCATGCATTGGCGCTGCCCCAGACTGATTGTACACTACCGAATTCTGGTGAGGCCACCCGATACTGCACAGCCTGTATCTTAGTACCACCACATCTGGTCTTTCAGAAACCTTCGTGGCTACTAGCCAGCTCTCCTAGTTTGCTTATCATCATGATAGGGATAGGCGTTCTCGGAGACTCTCTTGACCTTCGCTATGCGTTCAATTATCTGGGTCCTGCACAGCTCTTTACATTCTTAGGTGCATGTCCCTGCCCAGAAATTGATGAAGAACTGTGAGACTGGAAGTCGGGTATGTGCGGCTGTCCTAATCTTAAACTTACGAGAATGCCAATGCCTATGTCTACAGTAGAAGTCACGTTAAAAATACCTGGGATTGCATGATAGTTGTGAATCCGTTTCTCCATTGTCATAGTAAGCAACGCGTTTCAGCACAATGGATGTCTGTTCAAGCAGCTAGCGCGCCATAAGGCCGAGTAAACAAACACCACAAGTAAACATGACAGCTCTAACAAACCCACCACCTAATCTGCACTTCGCCATTCTTTCCATTTGACCTACTCCAATACCAGCCAGTAAAATAACGGCATTCAGTCTTTCCGCGATCGGCTTGTTGCGGGGAGCAGTGAAGCAGACTCTGGGAACGTCACCCATCCAAAAGCTCACCAAATTCTGTCTACGTTGGAGCCTGCCTTCTTACTATCTGCGAGACCATACCTCGACTGTCGTCTAGCTAGCTTCCGTAGCCAATCATCCTCTACTGTGGAGTCTTCAACTGACTCTTCAAAAGGGTAAGAGAACACTGGCGATTCTGGCCAGAGATCGAGAGGCTAATGCTGACAATTTTGGAGCTGACTCATGCACATCTAGAAGCGAAACGACCAGCAAAACAACCAGCAACAACCAACATCCGCATCTGATCTTGCCACAAAAAAGAGGAGATGCTCGCTAGGCTGCCTCGCCCTCTTCAAATACTCTCAACGCCCAGCTGAATCTCAACGCTGATGCTGGTACTGGCGCTCTAGCTAGCCAAGCTCCCAGGATGGCTCCAGACAAGCTGCCATTGAGAGACTTAAAAGACTATCAACTTGAAGATTTTCTGTCAATGCCTTCCTTTCCACGAATCGTTACGACTTCTGAGGTGCAAGGATCAAGGTATGTTATGTTCCAATGTTGACGAACAACACATTGAAAGTCAAAAAGTGATCTCCAGTATGAGGCTTTTAAGCACGTCGAGAACCGAACGATCAGGCACGCTCCTTCCACACTAACCTCCTTGACCGTGCTGACCGAAAAGCAGGAGCAAAGGAGACCAGAAGGCTTCTTCCCCAACCCTGCAGAATTCTTCTCGGACCATTGTTCCTTTTAAACATCGCGGTGGTGGCTACAACGACAACCAGGGCTCTCTCGAACTACCATTGGGTCGCCACTCCATCACCTCCATCCAGGAGTATGGCCCTTCATTCCAGGAAGACCTGGATTCTGATCCTAGGCCTTCTCACTCATCAGTGAACACAAAGGTGCAGACATGGGGAGTATCTCATTCGAATAACCCACAGCCACCTTCAACCTCGCGCGACATCTCCGGAAATACAGGCTCCATTGTTTCAGGACTTTCCAACATGAGGACCGGAAGGGCAAAGAGGAAATCGAAGATAGAGAGGGAATTAGAGGCGCACAACAAGTCTCCGAAAACAGAGTCTCCTCCCGGGCAGAAATTTGACTTCGATGATGGCATGTACGCAGTTCGAAAAACTCGGAATGTTGCCAAAAATCTCAAGAAGCTGGCCAAGGACGAGGAGCTTTCACCACCAAGAACGCATAACGTGCGCAGTCTGATGTTGGAACAGTTCAATCCTGAACGAGAGCGAAAGACGTATTATCCTGAGGGCAGTGCTGAGCTCAACAGCGTCAGTCCAGAAAAACGCGCCAGATATAACCAAAAATTTGGTTCCCTGGACGAGGAAGAAGAAGACATCAATAGTGAAACATATGCAACTTCCAGATATGAAAGTAGAAGTCCAGAGCGCCAATCCAGCTTGCGTCGGTTCAGGGAACAAGGTCATACACTCATGTTGGCCAGCCAATTTCTCCAAGATGCAGGGCGGAAGGCCGCATGGAAAGACAGGGGGCATCAGAAAGGTAAGTCCGCCTCAGGCACTGTTTGTGTACTTTCGCTAACCCCTCAATCTCCCACAGCAAGAATCAATCAACTTTTAGAGCAGCTTCGCTACGACCCAAGACCATCGAGACGTGAGATCCTAAAAGCTCAAGGTGTCCAAAAGCCCAGCTACTCCGCAGCAAAAACCACTCAATCAAGCCGGGATCATTCCTACCGCCTGGAAAATGGTACCTTCGTATTCACACCCACAGCTGCCGAGTTTGCAAACTTCACCAAGTTCTTAGAAGGGGTGGAAGAGATCGCCGGTAGGGAGAACGGCGTAGTCAAGATTATTGTACCTCAACGATGGTGAGATAGCTACCGCCATTCATGATATAAGAGCCGCTGTACTGATCGTGAGAAATAGCGTGACGGGTTTCCGACCTCGTGCACAGACGCCTGTAACACTCTCTAGCATAGAGCACGGCGACCAGGGGCTGACAAAGCCGACTGTGAGAATCAAGCTGAGCTCGTGTAAGACCTCCGTGCCGAAAACGAGTCCCTTCTACGGCGTGTTCATTACTCCATCGCCTAAGCCATCGTCCTCTAAGCAGTTGTTTGAGATCATCAACGGCGCCAAAGGTCATCTGAGAGAGAAATATGGTATGGCTGAGGTTATAGGGTCGAGTGGCGATGTCTGGAAGCACCACCAGGCTCGCAAGCCCTACAGTGAAGCGAGGATGATACGACATAGCGCAGAGGAGGATAGAGACATATTCGGCCTTTTGAACGAATCAGGTATGCTATGCGCCTCCCCGTTGAACGTCGTCAGCCTTCACTGACTTCTCATGACAGCAACACCCGAGCTGCGATCAGCTTTGCATCTGGGCAACCCAAACCTAGAGCGCTATCCTGGCAACCGTCTGCTTGCATCTTCATCTACACAGCCTGGTGTCAATGAAGCTGCGTTTCACGTTTCTGGCGAAGCCGGATTAGTATTTCCGCTGCAGCTTGGGAGAATCGGAGCTTATACGCTCAATTACCATCACAACGGGGCACCAAGACGCTACACCGTAGTAGCGCCTCTAGCCCATGAGGCGCTCGAACACCTTCTCTACGATGAACACCAATTACGTCGCTCACCAGATCAGGATCGGAGCGACAAGCGTAGGAGTATTCCACCTCCTGAGGGTGACGACAATCAGGCTCGAAAGCCACCAAGTTGTTCTCGATTTGTCAGCCATCTGCCAATGTATGTTCCTTGTCAAACCCTTGGAATACATGGAATTCGTTACACGCATCTAACCCAATACGAAGGGGAGATGATCATCATCTTCCCCTACGCGTACTACCAAGGATTCAATGCCGGCCCCAACATCACCGAGGAAATGATGTATGGGAGTGATCGATGGGAGATCTTTCATCGGGAGAAGCTCTACCAGTATTGCAACCGCAATTGTGCCGAAGGAAAGGCAGACTCATTCGATATGAGTTTCATCAAGAACCAAAAAGGCGTTCTTTCACCTCGTGGCGATCATCGTTTTCGGAGGGTTCAAGAGCTTTCCCTCACCATCAACCAGCAGCCTGAAGACACCGCTGAAGAAGAACCGCGCCTACGACGTCGTCATCCCAGCACAAGCCCACGCTCTGGCAGCCTCAGAGCAATGGACCGTGTGGAAGATGATGGTGCCTGGGAAGAGACATCTCTTGACAACAATGTCAGTGGAGGTGGCTCAACACCGAAGAACACGAAATCACGGATCATAGACCGAGAGAAGGTCGATATATGGAACGTCGAGAGCATCCTCGGGGATGCTGACGACGAGGCAAGCCCTATGACGGTTCTGACAAGATCCATGAAGCGAGGTCGAGACAATGTTTTGGAAGAGATCGATGGCCAGCGTCTAGCTGGCCCAGAGAAGAGAGTTCGCAAGAGCTCTTGACACATTAACCACCAGCATTTCACACAGCATGAAAATCAGCGCCTGGGCTAAGATCCACTGCTGTGCATCTAACTCTACGGCAACCTCTTGCTAGTATCCTTAACGACCTATACCGCAGACCGAACCACATTTCGAAGAGGTAGTGACTAGCCTGCAATAGTACCACAAGCTTCACTACTCTTCAACAACATTCAATCGTCAACGTTTCCACTCTTCACCCCGGCTTCTTGGCCACTTTTTGATACATCAGTCGCTCAGGATACCAAACGCTTTGACATCTAAGCGGCTATTCAACGCACTTCAATTCCTTGGTTGGGTACTAGGATTGTGAGACTCTTGGCTATGTCTTGTCTTGCTGCACAGACATCCATCTTTCAGCATCCTAGGACTCATACCTCGTCCTTATTAATACTTTAGCGTTTCCTCCACAACATGGTTGGCCAGAAGCGGCTATTCAATGCTTCACTCCACTACATGTACATTAGATAGAAGCATCGTTTTAGCCTGCTGTCAACGAAGCGCATCAGAATCACAGTTTCTCGACATTGATTGCCTTGTAGATCCTTTGGGGCTGCTCTCTTGATCGACATTGCATTGAGCACTACGAGACATCTCCTACTCACATCATGCCATGAAACGGCAGCCCCAACATGATCGTAACATCCATACTCGACGCCGACACCTGTTTGCTCAACGGCACTCCAGCCTCCCCTGCCTCTTCCCCTCTCCAGGAGCTCTCAGGCGCACCCTCAGCTCCTTCATCCACATCACTGAGTACCACACCACCATCATCTCTGTCTGCAGAAGACTTTTGCTTCCCAAAATACACCGACCACCACTTGTAGCCATCTATTTCCTTGGGCCAGCCTAGAGTCTCGTTTTTGAGTAGCTCTGGTTGCACCATCAGCACCTTGAGCTTTGGAGCTCTTTGTTTGATGTTTTGAATGTCCTTTTGAGTAATCTGGACGCCTCGTAGCCATATCTCTTTTAACCTGTTCCACATGATAGCAGGGGCGCTAGTACAAGGGTTCTCTGTAGCTCCTTCGGTTCCAAGATCGAGTAGTAGCGGGTTTGGGCCCACGTAATTTTTCCATTCGAACTTTAACGTTACTAATCCGCTAGCGGTAGAGGCCCCTGCGGAGGCAAAGCTGTTGAGCCAGTCGTGTAGTATTTTGATTCCTGTACGCCATTCTTGCTGTTCTTCCCTGCGCCTCTCTTTTTCATTTGTGGAGATTTCGTGCGAGCGAGGAGAGCCATCTAGGCGGGGTGGTAGGAGCGTTAAGTCCAGGTGCTTGATGCCGCGCCATACTCTTCCACTGTGCCAGTCGGATTCGCCGAAGGAGGTGAGGCTACCCCAGCGTAGGGCGAGGATACTGTCAAGGGAGACGTTGAAGAGAGTGAGGTGTGTCAGTATGGGGACGTCGGCGGCTTGGAGAGCGAGGCGGAAATTGAGGAGAGGGTAGAAGGGATCTTCGGAGGGGCAGTTGACGCGGAGGTGAATTAGTGATGGGTATGGCGGGAGGGGGACGTGAGAGGCTGATGGTATGGTGGCTGGTGCTTCTGAGAAGTAGACGCTTAGGACGTCATCGTATGGTGCTGTGCAGTGCAGTTTTGATAGGTGGGAGGGAGATAGCTGGTTGAGTGGGAAGGTCATGTATGGGCTCGAGACCACAGGAGGCTGGCGGGAGTCCACCATGGCTTTTGTTGCATGGGAGACTTGGCGTAAAGAAAGTAGTGATGATATTGGGAGGAGGGAGAGAAGTCGTTCGACAAATTTTCCTGCCCAGGCACTTGTGTCACGAGGATGTAGGACTGTCGGTAAGGCGCGGGCGGATTCAAGGATGCCCAGCGGAGGTAATGTCTTTGTGGCCATAATTGTGATTCGCTAGGCTATGAACCTATCTTTCTCAGACAAGACTGCTGAATGAACGCTGAGGCGGTGAACACTTATACATTCAAAATAGAGGCAAGTATGTAAATGTCATTGATCCCCCTCGGGGTCTTCACGCTCCGAATCCCTGGTGGCAAAGGCAAGGAGCCGTCAATGCGTGAAGCACAGTCTGAGTCACCGGAAAGAGTCCTGGGCATCTTTGAACCTATCGCTGTGCGTTTGTGCTTTGACCCTTGTTCGTCGCATGTTCGAAAATCTTCTGCCAAATGTCAAGCCAACTCTGCTGATGTGAAGTGAGGCCACGCCCAGGATTGCGAAATGACTGGGCCATTATGCTTCGAATCTGGGTGCGCAGGGACTTGACAGCAATCATAGTCTTCCAGTCGTCAAAAGCAAAGCGTATGCGATTTCCATCAACGACCATGACTCCCGCATAAATCTTGAATTCAGCCTCACCACATACCAGGGCAAGGGCAAACTGCTCGACTGGGCTTGTCTCATGGGCGTTGTAGAACTTGTTGCTCGATTGCATGATGTGATAGAAGGACAACCATTGTGGAGGACGGTCCGTGTCTTTGTTGACAGACGTTGGATGTAAGCTCACGGCCTGGTTGTTGGCAATGCTCCTCCAGCCGTTGCCCTGGCGGCGGAGCAGCTTTGGGTAGAAACTCCAAGAAATGACAGAATTGAGCACCAAGTCACTACCGTTATTCATGTTGTGCCGGTTAGGTACCTCAACAAAGTTTCGCTTCCTGGAGTAGAAGCGCACTCTGTTGAGGGATGCTTTCTCAGAGTCGTCAAGCTTCATGAAGCCAGCATCAACGAGCGCCGTGGTGAGTTGGGCCTTAAGATCTTCAATATTTGACAGCGTTTGCTGACTCATAAAATTCTTGTGACAGAATTGGTATTCGGATATGCCCGTTGACGTGCAGATGCGCCGCCACGCACAATAGGCATTGTAGACTGTGAGCAGGTCAGAATCCCCTTTTCTAAATGCTAGGCGAGCTACGTCAGCCTGCGATCTCATGCCCATTGGCGCTGAGAATGGGGACTTCGACGAGAGGATGGCAGCGATTGTGAGCATTGCATCCAAACAACCGAAGATAGTACCAAGTAGAATGAGCTTCCCCAAGAAAACATCAAGCGGCAACCTCGCAAGTTGCCGTCCTAATGGCGTCAAATCTTCAGCAGTGGTCAAAGCTTTGACATCGATCAGCGAATCGATTGCGCGACGGATGTTCTTTGTTGATGGAGGATCGAGAGCTTCGGACAGCGTCTGCTCAATACCGCCAAGCTTGCAGATCTTAACCCGCAATACAAGGTCTTGTAGGGAGAGTCGTAGCATTTCTGGTGTCTGCTCCTCCGGCATGATCTTGTCGTGGCGTTCTCTTGTGAAGAGGTGGAAGCACAGCCCTTTCTGAACCCGGCCTGCTCTTCCTCGACGCTGTTTCGCATTCGCACGAGAGATGAAAGACTCAATTAATCTGGACAATTGCCGCCGTTCGTCGAATCTCATCTCTTTATGCTTGCCCGTATCTATGACGCACGTCACATCGGGAATAGTAATACCTGTCTCCGCGATGTTTGTAGCCTAGCACATTTCGGAATCAGCTTTTGCTCCGTCCGAAGGCGAAGGATTGAGTTACGAGACGCGTCCTAGGAGTAATCTTAGGGCAGGAACCCACGATCCCACTCCAAAAACATATCTTGAGGCTCAGAAAGGATGAAAAATAGGGAAGAAAGACTCCGAAAAGTGGCTTACTAGGACGATCTTTCGGCAACCTGGTGGAGGTACGAGAAAAGCGCGCTCCTGTTCTTCAGTGGCGATGGTAGAATGTAGAGGATAGATGTACCATCCATGCATAAACGTACGATGACCAGCTAGCATATCATTCAGTCTTTTGATTTCTGCGATCCCCGGAAGAAAAACCAAGATTGCATTACTGTAGCTGGCGTACTCTTCATAAATAGCGATGGCTTCCAAAAGTCGGACGATGAGATCATAGCTAATGCGATACTCGTCAAGTTGAAGCAGAGTGTTGCAAGTTTCTGGAGTATAGTATCTTAGATTGTCTGCTGACAATGAAGTCTTGCTAGAAGCATCTCTCGCAACGTCTTCGTCATCATCAAAAGCCCCGCTTGATGCTGTTTTGGCGTTGAACCGCGTCGTTTCAACTGCATCTTCTAGGTATCTAGTCTCGACTGGGAAGGTTCGGCCAGGGATGTTGAAAATCGGGGCTTGATCCAAGTACCTGGAGAACCTCTGTGCGTCTACTGTAGCTGACATAAGGATAACCTTTAGGTTTGGTCGTCGCAACAGGAGTTTCCGAAGCACTATGAGGAGAAAGTCGCTGTCGATACTTCTCTCATGTATTTCGTCGAGTACCAGGTGCGTAATGTCGCCAAGGTCGTCTGACCGCTCCAACATACGCATAACGATTCCAGTAGTGGCGTACACGAGCCTCGTCTGGGCCGTGACTTGGCTTTCGAGTCGGATGGCATATCCAACGAGAGATCGAAAAGTTCCAACATCGCCCTTTCTTTCTCCCAACTCTTCGCTCACGCGCCGTGCAAGGGAAATCGCTGAGATCCTTCGTGGCTCTGTGCAGTACACCTTGCAAGGGCGTCCGCCTGAAAGCTCGTGTTCCATGATGTATGATGGCACCTGTGTGCTCTTCCCGCAGCCCGTTTCTCCACATACGATGATAATCTGATGCTCCTCAATGGCGTGAAGGAGCTCGTCCTTGAACTCCCATATCGGAAGGTTCACGCGGAATTTGAGCATGTTCTGATACGATACTGAGGAGGCTTTCGCTGTCCATGTCTGTTTCATCTCATTGGGTAGGAGGGTAGTAGGGAGTCTCTCGGGCTCAAGCGCTTCATAAGGTGGCACTGATTTCTCCAAAATGCCATCATCGAGCGAGATCGAGCCGCTACCGTTACGGAGAGTATCACCGAGGTCCTTCCGATTTTCTCCTATCATGCTGCGTAGCTCACGCAGAACGTTTTTATCCTCGGTATCAATCTCTTCCTTTTTAGTCCTTGTAAGGTCCGTCCACAAGTCTCGCCAGGTTGCGGGTAGGCGTAGATGAGCTTTTTCTTCTTTAGGCGAGGAAGCAAATATGAGGAACAATGCAACTGTGGAGATATATGCCTCTGACTGCGTAGCGTCTGAGCAGGCGATGGACATCATTGAGATCTTGAAACGTCGAGAATCGTATTCATATGCAAAGGCATTAGGCGGCGTCGAAGGTGCCAAGCCTTGATTGCGAGACCAGCACAATTCAAGGGAATGTCGCTTTGAGAATGTCGATGAGGATGTCACCTTGTAAATGACCCGACAAGACGAATCTCTCAATTAGAAGTCAGCAAAGATTCCGAAAATAAAACCTCCGATTATGCCCACCGTGCTCTGCAGGTCTCTTCGAAGACCCTACGTGGACTCAGGCCCGTCCATTTCCCAAACTCCCTAATCTCTACAGTAGTGCCTCCCGTATCAGTCGTGTTCATGTTACTCACAGCAGTAGCTAGATCAGTCGCAGTATCAGGAAGGCCGAAGAATAGCTCGCCGAGCATTTGAACGCTGTCTTCGTTCTGCTCCGCGGCGTTGACCTCGTTCGATTGGCCTGACGATGAAGCTGTGGGCTTTTTTTGCTCCGCCTCGTTGCGTATGTCAAGTCTCCTGCGCTCGGCCGTCTCCTTCGCTAAGTCGAAATGGATGTCCGCCCACTTTTGATTAGCTTCATCCTCATCAAAGAGAATATCTGACTTGATTTTATTGAGTTTGGCCGTAAGCCGTCCAATTCGTCGGTCAGTATCGTGACCCTGGTCAACTTTCATGGTGCGGGTTTTGGCTGCATTATGCTTCTGCTTTCTGGGGTTGAGATCGGCAAGCTCAGGATTGATTTCGTACAATCGCGATTTCAGGGCTAGATACTTAGCCACTTGCTGCTCCGGCTCGAAGTCATTGTCTGATTCACTCTGAGAGGATACAGAGCTGGCTTCGTCCAGCGAAGACTGCAGACCAGGAGTCGCTCTACTGAGGGGTGTGGAAGTTCCCGAGTCAGGCATTGGGGTCGTGCTCGCTGGTGTATCTGTTCTCTGTCAGCTTCCGAGATTGATTCTGACAGATTCAATTGGCATATAGAACACTATTCTGCTCACCTGCTTGCACAAACCCTTCGGAGCGTCTAAGATCACTAAAACCATGCTTTGACTCATCCCGAGACTCGAAGCCTGGCAAGTCTTCCGGCGTAGCTACAAAAGCCAGCCAATTCAGGCATTCGTCGAGGCCCCAGATCGAATCCTTACTTGCGGGCGTAATCTGTGATTCAGAATCTCTCTGCTTCTTGAGCAAGTTGCGTAACGCCAAATCAGCTAAGTCTGCAGAAAACCCCAGCTGTGGAAGCAGACGCTTCAGAATCCAGAGTTTGACGAGTAAATCATCTTCGAACATGTCAAATATAGGCTTGGTAGTATCGTGCTCGGTACTAAGACCTTGGCTATTATTCGTCTGCACATCGAGAAGATCTGTAATGAGCTGCATGATTTCCGTGGGCAGCCATTGGCGAGTGTTGAGATACTCTGCTTGCGAGCGCAGCAGACGCCGCTCCGTTTGAAGTCTAGCCAATTGCCGAGAAACATCCTTCTTCGACTTCTCGCCGTAAGATTCAACGAGAATCTGAAGACTGGAGTCCTCAAGCTGCAACTCAAGCTCTTCTGGTGTCAGGTCTTGCAAATCGTTTTCCGGCTCGTTTGCAAGCGGTCCCTCGAGACGAACTCCGCCATCTTCAAGCAACGTATCGACAGGTTGACCAGGTGCACCTAATGTGTTGTCTTGATCGACATCATAGATCTCCTGACTCTTCGGCTTTGAAGCGGTGGAAGTTGTGGCGAAACCGCGGGCTGGGTTGCTCGCGGGCTTTTTCTTCTTCTTATTCGGAGCCATGGAATAAGCTTACAATACTCTACAAAGCCTTACCAAACGTTTGACATGTAGATTTCACAAGACTCCAACATTTTTTGGTACAGCTGTTGCGAGAAGAATGGATGTGCCAAGGCCGCTCAGCCCTATGAGCTTTGTGTATCATTCTGCGTGCAATTTTTGGCCGGTGGAAAGTGGAACATCTTGCGGTTGCAAGGCAGACATAGAAGATGCTTCGAGACAGTCATGGAAGATGGTACACAAGATGAGAGTGGTATTGACCTTGAGAGGGTCAAAGAAGCTTTGGCTTCGAGCTCCACAAAGCAGCGCGAAGCATCGCTAGCATCTCTCCGTCAACAGATTGAAGAGTCAGGTATGAGCAGCGAGATAGGGAGGGTACCGAAGCTAAAGTCTGTAGAGCTGCCTCAGTGTTCCTTGTCTCAGGTCGTCGACCTCCTATATGGAACCTATCCTTACTACAACGACCGCAGCTCACGCCGAGCCGTGCAAACATGCTTTCAAGCAATCCTCAAAAACCCCCAATATGTGACCGCTGTCCCCAAAACCGTGAAGACCTTTTGTACCGAGGCTTCGAAGCAAGGTCTAGCCCCCTCCAGCGCCTTCGTGTTAGTCGAATTGGGATCTATATTGCTACCACGAGCATGGGAACAATACGGTCCGCAGCTCGCTTTGGCTATTGCCAGGGTTCTTGATGTCTGTGCTTCATCTGGCAAGCAATCGGCCAAGCAGTCTGCTCTTGTGGTTACGAGACGCGCCATACGTCAAGGCTATGGAGATGCTACAATCCGCGTGCTCGTTTCTCAGCTGACTGTTAAAGACCAGCCTCTTGGAAACCGAACAGCGACACTGCTAGGTGTTATTGCTGGGGTGTGTGCCCGCAAAGATAAGAACGTTCTTGTGGAACATAGCCAACAGTACTATGCTTTCTACAATCGAGAGATTCTTGGAAGCCGCCAATCTATACCCAAACACATCGCGCATGCCTTGAATGACTTCTTCTCCAACTTTGCTACGGTTGCCGACTTAGGCAAGGAAATTATACCAGCCTTCGAAAAGGCTCTTCTAAGGACGCCTGAAGTAGCAATGAGCCTCCTCCCGCCTATGGTCGAGTCGCTGCCGGAGAGTATAGATCTGGCAAAATTCCTGGCTGAGAATCTGCTGAGGCCGCTGCTAACGAGTGCTAACTCTAAGAGCATCGAGGTTCGTAACGCAGCACTTTCGGCTTTTTCAGCCATTGTGCGGAGGTCTCGGGAGGATGAATACCTTGAAAACGTTGCAGAGGAGATCTCAGCATTATTGTCCAAGGCCACTGCTGTCGATCAACGCTCTACCTATGCAAGCATGCTCGCATTTTTGCCGAATTTAGCTTCTAAGTCTCAAGCAGTGACGCTTGCTCTAAGTCACACCGCTAGCAAGGAACCCAACGAAGTTGCCTTGGAATTGGAGGTTTATGCTCTGACGGCCCAATTCTCCAAGATCGCTATCAGCTCATATCCACAGCCAACAACAACAAGAGCGCTGGCAGACGCCTTCGTCAAAGGTCTGAAAGACAAGAAGCCAGGGGCGAGAAGGATATGGGCTTTGGGCGTCGGAGACCTCATCTGGCAAATCAGCGGAAATCAACCAAAGTATGAAAACGATGATCGCCACGCACAGACTAGGCCGCGCAAGAACAATAAACAGTCTGCAGGGCCTATCCAAACGAATGGCTTCGTTCATAGTCCTTCAAACTCGGAGATGTGTACTCAAAGCACAGGTGCGATTACTGAATTCTTGGAGACGACAGCATCAGAAGTGTTGCAGGTCTATGACGAGGTAATCCAAAGCCCTCTGACTGCTGGGCCATTGGCTGCAGCTGCCTTCGCCATCACAGCTATATGCCAGGAGATGGTGAACAGTGTCAGTCGTGAAGAAGTCAAAGCCACGTTTCGTAAGGTCAAAATTCCCGAGAGAACGCTGTCGTCGCTGTTCAACCATCGAGTGTATACAAAGCTAAACCCGGATGATCTCATGTGGGTGGTCCGCGCTTTGAGTGCTTGTTGCGATGAGGCCTGGAAGACTGCTATTTCATCTCCTTCGCCAATACCGGATGCTTGGGCTCAAGCTTTTATCTACATGATCACAGCAGCTGGCGTTCCAATTATTGTACGGCAGGAGGCAACGTCTGCGCTGACCAATATCTACCTTAAACAAAAGTTAGTCACCTCAGGTATAATTACAAGCGGGCTATGGCGGTGGCAGCGATCATTAGAGATGATGGAGAAAGATGCACCGGCTCTGGCAGCGAAGACTGGCACCTCAAGACTATACCTCGTTGTTCGATCTATCTGCCCGCCATTGAATGAACAAGACTCCAAAATACTACAGGTCCAGCTCGTCAATATGCTTGTACTTTGTCGCCCTGAGATACTGCCAAGGGTCCATTGGATCGAAATATGTTTGAGAGTTGGTCAGGATCCGGGACAAGTCGTGAAGGCCCACACCGAACAATGTCTCTGCAAGCTTGAGAGTCGCCTGACTTCTCACAACGTCAACTCCACTTCTACCACAGTCGATCTGGCAGTGTACAATACCGCAGCCGAGCTTGCGTTTGTAGCTCCGGATGCAATAATCCCTCTTCTAATTGAGCGAGTAAGGGACAATCTACCTGCCGACAAGGTGGCAATGTGTGGGCCAACAGAAATTGCAATTGCGAGGACCCCCAAAGGCACCGCCTTTGTGGATGTGCTCAGCGCCAAAGGCCAAGCATACAGCATCGATAAGAATTCCAAAGATTACGATGTAGTGAAGTGGGAGGAGGAGATCAGAAGCCAAATAGCGCAGAAGAAAGGTCAAGAAAAAAAGCTTACGATGGACGAGAAGGCGAAGGTTAACGCCCAATTGGCAAAAGAAGCTACTATGAGAGAAGAGGTGCATGCGCTGGAGAAGACTGTTGGACATGGTATAGGGTTGATCCAGGCGTTGGCCGTTGGACCACCGACGGATGCGGGTTTATGGTTGGGCCCATCCCTGAAGGCTTTGACAAACGTAATAGCTGTTGGCGCTGGGCATCTAATTGGCCACACCGCCGACGAAGCTTTCCTAGCTTGCTCCAGGTTCGTGTCCTCGAGGCTAGGTTCGTCGAGAGAATTTATTGGAGTTGCTACGCTTCGTGCTCTTGGCTCATCCACTCTTCCGACTGAGCTCTTGGAGGAGCCTTTGGGAGACCTCGTTACAAGGTTACTATATCGCCTTCGATCTGCTAGCGAGCAACGCCCTTTCGATAGCGTGTCATTGATATACATACTCCCTCTCATCTTTTCGGTCCTCAGTCAAGGTGGTATCGCACAGCCAGAGCTAGATGAGGCCGATGAGCAAGTAGCTCTGGCATTGGAAATCCTGTCGTATCATACTGACACGTTTTCGGACAAGAGCTTACCACGCGATGAAGTATTCGCACTTTTGATACAATCGATGCAGCGCTTTTCTCAACACTACAAACTCATCAAAGACTGCCTGTCTGATATTTGCAGAGCCATTGGGGAGAACGCATCTAGAGAAGAGATAACCATACTGATGAAAGGCACAATTGTACCCCAGACGCCGGTTAGAACAGCGGTGCTTCAAGCTATCAGAGAGGACATCGATCTGACTGATGCCGACTTCTACGAAGAAATTTGGCTTGCCTGTCACGATGACGTAGAAGAGAATGTGGATTTGGGACGGGCCATTTGGCGGGAGAATGCCCTCGGGATAGAGCCTGCACAAACCATCAAAATGGTGCCTTACCTCGCGAGTAAGGACCGGCAGCTTCGACGTGCAGCATCACGGGCTGTGGCGGACTCGATAGGTCAAAATCACGAGGTCTTTGATCAGATCGTGGGCCAGCTAGAAGACAAGTACCGAAAACTGGCGAAGCCAAGGGTTCCTGAGCGAGATGCTTTTGGCATGCCAAAGAAGATGGACCTTTCCGATCCGTGGGAGAATCGCAGTGGCATTGCTTTGGCTTTTAAGGCGATGGCCTCCATCTTCGATACATCAAAACTCGTAGAATTCATGAATTTTCTGATCCAGGACAGCGCTGTTGGCGATCGGAACTCTACAGTCCGGGATGAGATGATCGATAGTGCTACAACTATCATCGGACTTCATGGGGCTTCGAAGCTGGAAGAACTGATGCAAATGTTCGAGGCAGCTCTAGATGAATCAGATACGAAGTCGACTGCCTCAGACCTCGTAAGTGAAGCGGTCGTGGTCCTCTATGGTGCTCTTGCCAGCCATCTCTTGGGGGGGGATGAGCGAGTGCCGAAAGTGGTACAACGCCTTCTGTTGACCCTCGACACACCTTCAGAGACCGTACAATATGCTGTCGCCGGATGTCTTCCTCCATTGATTCAAACATCTGGACAGAAAACCTCGGAATATGTCCAGACTGTCCTAGACAAGCTATTGCAGTCTAAAAAATACGCCGCCCGGAGAGGTGCAGCTTACGGTCTGGCAGGTCTTGTAAAAGGTAAAGGCGTTTCTGCTCTGCGAGAGTATCGCATAATGTCTTCACTGAAATCTGCTATCGAGAACAAGAAAGACCAGATTCGACGACAAGGGGCTCTTTTCGCGTACGAACTTCTAGCGCTTCTACTCGGACGTTCATTCGAGCCATACGTCATCCAGATCGTTCCGCAGCTGTTGGGAAGTTTCGGGGATACGACTGCGGATGTACGTGAAGCATGTTTGGATACAGCGAAAACCTGCTTTGCGAGCCTTAGCTCATACGGCGTCAAAATCATCCTACCTACCTTGCTTGAAGGACTCGATGAGTCACAGTGGAGGAGCAAGAAAGGCGCATGCGACCTTCTGGGGGCGATGGCGTACCTTGACCCGCAACAATTAGCTCTTAGCCTTCCCGACATCATTCCACCTCTCACAGGTGTTCTTAATGACAGTCACAAAGAAGTCCGAGCGTCAGCAAATCGAAGTCTGCAGCGATTTGGCGAGGTCATCAGCAACCCAGAAGTGAAGGGGCTCGTCAACATTCTGCTGAAGGCTTTGAGTGATCCTACCAAGCACACCGATGAAGCACTCGACGCGTTGATCAAGGTTTCCTTCGTTCACTACCTCGATTCGCCCTCGCTCGCACTCGTTGTCCGCATACTTGAAAGAGCTCTAGGTGAACGGTCAGCTAGTAAACGAAAGTCAGCGCAGATCATAGGGAGCTTGGCCCACCTCACGGAAAGAAAAGATGTCACACCACACCTGCCTATCCTGGTCACCGGCTTGAAGCTTGCAATCGTTGACCCTGTCCCAGCTACTCGAGCTACTGCCTCCAAAGCATTAGGCTCGCTAGTCGAGAAACTGGGTGAAGATGCGCTACCAGATCTCATACCAAGTCTCATGTCAACGCTGAAGTCAGACACAGGTGCAGGCGACAGACTGGGTTCTGCACAAGCACTTAGCGAAGTTCTTGCTGGATTGGGAACTAGGCGACTGGAAGAGACCCTGCCCACGATTCTCCAAAACGTTGCCAGCTCGAAAGCGACAGTCCGAGAAGGTTTCATGTCTTTGTTCATATACTTGCCTGCCTGCTTTGGCAACAGCTTTGCATCGTATCTCAGTAAGATAATACCACCGATCTTATCTGGATTAGCAGACGAGGTTGAGTCTATCCGAGAGACCTCGTTGAGAGCTGGTAGGTTGCTAGTCAAGAACTTTGCCACTAAAGCTATAGACCTCTTGCTTCCTGAGCTGGATCGAGGGCTCGCAGATGATAGCTACCGTATCAGACTGAGCTCTGTCGAGCTGGTCGGCGACCTGCTCTTCAACCTGACTGGAATAAGCAGCAAAACAGAACAAGACGAGGATGTTGAAGGCGCCAACGAGGCTGGGCAGTCTCTGCTTGAGGTTCTCGGAGAAGACAAGCGGAATAAAATCTTGTCGTCTTTGTACATCTGTAGATGCGATACCTCAGGCCTGGTCAAGAATGCTGCCACCAATGTCTGGAAGGCGCTTGTTGCTACGCCTAGAACTTTGAAGGAGCTCGTACCCACACTCACCCAGCTACTCATTCGACGCCTTGCCAGCTCAAACATGGAGCAAAGGGCTATCGCAGGGGCTGCATTGGGTGAGCTCATCAGGAAGGCTGGAGAAGGGGTTTTGGCAAGCCTTTTGCCAACGCTGGAGGAGGGTCTTCTGTCATCCACCGACACGGACAATAAGCAAGGCATATGCATCGCAATAAGAGAGATCGTCTCATCTGCTTCACCTGAAGCACTCGAAGATTATGAGAAGACTCTTATCTCTGTAGTACGAATTGCACTCGTCGACGCCGATGATGAAGTGCGAGAAACGGCGGCAGAAGCTTTCGACTCGTTACAAAACATCCTTGGCAAAAAGGCTGTCGACCAAGTGCTACCGTATCTGCTGAACTTGCTCCGGCAAGAAGACCAAGCTGACACTGCGTTATCCGCCCTCTTGACTCTTCTCACGGACAACACGCGATCGAATATCATCCTGCCAAACCTTGTCCCGACGCTGTTGGTATATCCAATTACTCCGTTCAACGCAAAGGCAATTGCTTCTCTGTCCGAGGTCGCAGGGCCTGCGATGACGAGAAGGTTACCTGCAATGCTCAATGCTCTGATGGACAATATCATCGTCTGCAAAGACGATGCTTTGCGGTCTGAATTAGAGGACTCGTTTGATGCTATCATGCTTTCGGTTGACGAGTTTGATGGTCTTAACACCGCCATGAGCGTCATGCTGGGCCTAATGAAGCATAACGATCATCGTAAGCGAGCGGCTGCCAATGTCCGCTTGAGCAACTTCTTTGCAAAGACCGATGTTGATTTTGCTCGCTACCATCAAGACCTTATCCGCATATGCCTCATCTCGTTTGATGATTCTGACTCAGATGTTGTCAAGTCGGCTTGGCTAGCCTTGTCAGAGCTGACAAAACAACTGAAGAAAGAAGAAATGGAGGCATTGGTGCTCTCCACGCGGCAAATTCTGCAGCAAGTTGGAGTACCTGGTGCCAATCTGCCAGGTTTCCTGTTATCTAAGGGCCTTAATGCCATCTTACCTATTTTTTTGCAAGGCTTAATGAACGGAACGGCCGACCAGCGTACCAACGCGGCGCTCGCAATCTCCGATATCATCGACCGTACCAATGCAGATTCACTGAAACCATTCATCACGCAAATAACAGGTCCCTTGATAAGAGTCGTATCCGAGAGATCTACCGACGTGAAGTCAGCCATCTTGTTGACACTGAACAACCTGCTTGAAAAGGTACCGATGTTCTTGAAACCATTCTTGCCACAGCTCCAGCGAACGTTTGCCAAGTCTCTCGCAGATACGACTAGCGAGGTTTTGCGCTCTAGAGCAGCAAAAGCTTTGGGCACGCTCATCACATTGACGCCTCGGATAGATCCATTGATTGCAGAGCTGGTGACTGGGTCAAAGACTGCGGATCCTGGGGTCCAGAATGCGATGTTGAAGGCTTTGTATGAGGTCGTCAGCAAAGCTGGTACAAACATGAGCGAAGCGTCACGCAACTCGATACTTGGGCTCATTGACAGCGACACGAGCAATGCTGATGGTAAGAGTGCGCGCCCACGCCTGACGATTTATAGAGCTAACGCTGGGATAGAATCCATGGCAATCACCCATGCACGGCTTCTTGGAGCCTCGATCAAAAGTCTACCTGCTACCTACGATGCTTCAAGTCTGATCAAGTATGTGATGTCTACATCTCACCAGTAATGAGTGCAGGGCTAACCGGAGTTCAGAACGCGCGTGCTTACATCACACATGAGCAACGCCTCGAGTTTGAGCCTAAACTCCGTACTGCTTGAGTCGCCGGCTACTTTGATCAACAATTACGCCCAACAGACGCCCGCCATAATATGTCAAGGGATACGCAACAAGAATGTAAGAAAGCCGCACAGCGCCTCGTATATACCTGCTGATCATACAACAGAGCTTCATATCCGACAATTGCGTTCTCGCGGCTGGCAAATACCTCCTCGCGTCAGAGAGATCATCCAACTCCGAAGCTTCGAAAGCCATCATCGAGGCTCTAGCTGCAGCCACTGTAAGTGGCTCAGTCGATACCCGCCGTCTCGCTCTTGTAGTAATTCGGACCGTGAGCCGTACCGACATTGACCTCATGGACGCCAACCTTTCTACTCTCGCTCTACCTGTCTACAAAGGCGTCAAGGCTACAGTCATACCAGTCAAGCTAGCGTCAGAGGCCGCTTTCTTGGCCATCTTCTCCGTCGTCGACAATGAACGCGAGGTCTTCGACAAGTACATTGCCGAGTTTGGATCGAGCATGGATACTAACGAAAAAAGGGGTATGCAAATGTACTTTGAACGCGTTACAGTCAAGCTAGGTGCGCAAGCTAGGGAAAGAAAAGCAGCCGAAGGTGGTCAGGGTGGGCTTGGTCTTTCTGACGATGAACGGGAAGATGAGAGGGAGATCTGGAGTGTTGGAAAGGTTGACTTTGGTGACATTTTCACCGATAAATGAAGAGATGACTGCATATATCAGTGTTCATGGCATGATTTGCTTATGATTTACGGAAATCCATGGCATAGCGAGGCGTGCAAAAGTAACATATGACAGTAGAAGTGGATGCATCGGTAAATAGTGTCAGCCTTAGTCGTTCTAGGAGTGTCTGAGCGTATGCTTGCTTCAGCAAGCATGCATCGTTAAGCAGGCAAATTGAAAGCGTCCTAGTATCACAAGAAACCTGTTCACAAGAGCGAACAATGTAATATTACAAGCTTAAATGCGTCGTGATCAGGGGTTTAATGACGACTAAGAGTAGGCCAGAATGTCCTCTGTGGTGCTAAAGTCGACCGCACTTTGCGTTTGCTGGTAATCACCTTAACACAGCAGGTGCCATCAATTAAGATTCTAGTCTGCCTCATGGAGAAATAAGTGCACGGCAGATCGCGTGATGTATCTTCAAGACACTGCGGTCGCTGGGGACACACCACGCATAATTGAGGGGAAATCAACCAGTGCAACCTTTGGGAACCAATCCAAATGCTTCTTATACTGACCCCAAGGAAAGCCTAGTGCATGTGCACTACCGTATACGAGAAACGATCTCGCTTAACTTCCGCGCCAAGCCCACCTTAGCTTCGTCGACGACACCACAACTTCTAACTTACAGAGTCGAGATCTGTCAACGACAACCACCAGTCATCCAAGATGTGAGTACATACCAAACATTCATGCTCTTGAGACTTCGGATCATAGCCTGCTGAGAGAACTTCGCTCTCGCAGCTGTGGCGCCGCCCACACAGGGCGCTTGCCCTTCCTCTTCAATACCCCTCGACTCCAGCTGACCCAATCTTCTTCACAGGGTCAACCTACGTACTCAAAAGCGCCTCGCGGCCTCCGTCGTCGGCTGCGGAAAGCGCAAGATCTGGCTCGATCCCAATGAGACCAGCGAAATCTCCAACGCCAACTCCCGCCAAACCATCCGCAAGCTCGTCTCTGATGGCCTTATCATCCGCAAGCAGGTCACCATGCACTCGCGCGCTCGTGCCAGGGAATTGACGGCTGCGAGGCGGATTGGGAGACATAGGGGTTTCGGAAAGAGGAAGGGTACGGCTGATGCTAGGATGCCTAGGTACGATTTCTCTGCTACAATGGAAGAAGCTACAAACGGGGAAGAGAGGCTACAAAAATTGAAAGACGGTCGATTGAATCAGCTGGCTAACGTACGAACTTCGGAGTATAGTCAAGTGATGTGGATGCGACGTCTCCGAGTCCTCCGCCGCTTGTTAGTCAAATACCGCGCCTCAGGCAAGATCGACAAACACCTCTATCACGAGCTCTACCACCTAAGCAAGGGTAACACCTTCAAGCACAAGCGTGCATTAGTCGAGCACGTAAGTCATCTCGTTCTCACGCGTTTAGTGCCTCCAGCTAACGTTCATGGCTACAGATCCACAAGGCCAAGGCCGAGAAGCAACGTGAGCGTATCCTGAAGGAGGAGATGCAAGCCAAGCGCGACAAGACAAAGGCAGCCCGCGAGAGGAGACAGGAGCGTATTGTGGCGAAGAGGAATGCATTGACTGGAGAGGAAGAGGAGAAGAAGGAGTAGTGTGGAAATCCGGAGGGGTGTTTCCGATACGTCGAGGCAATAATTGGCATGCAATGCAAACAATACTTGGCGGCACGTTCATGAGATATGCTGTCAGTGTTCGCAGGTCTAGCAAAAGGATGGTCACGGCTTCAAGGCCTGGCATAGTGAATAAAATGACATGTGTTCGCATTATCATGCTACTTCTGATACTGTGTCTCCCAAAACTTGGAATTACAAAACGTCAATGTTATAAAGGTTTAGGGTTCTCGCCTTCGATGGACGCCCCGTGTACTCCGTACTAGGCGAATGGTGAAGAGCGCCCCAACAGGCAGGCTACCTCGGCGTTCAAAACACGTAGTCAGCATCGTGACTCGAGTAGATGTTAACGATTTCTCAACGAACCGATTCAACTTGAAGGTTTTGGCACAGGGTATCTAGAGCTTAGTAACTACCATGCGTTTCTGGGCGACTGTGTCTTCGTAGATTATCTCCCAATCAATTTATGGCGAGGAGATGAAAACACCGAGGTGACAAAGATCTCCATCGAGCTCAACCCCAGTTGGGCACTGGATGAGCGCCCGCCGTATCCTCGCCGGCACACCGGACACGGGTACTGTTGCGCGAGCGATGATGATCAGACTGATTGCTTGAGTACATACAATTTTAAATGTCCACGTCTCAAAACAATTTAATGATAAAAGCGCAATAGACAATTACGTTGTTGAACCCAACGTCATCCGCATCTTGCTATCCATCTTGTTCGACCATCGCTTCTGTCCTCAAGCACAGTACCCTATTGTGGCCGTGATTATCTTCTTTTGCTTCATCATCTTCCCTGATACACAATTATGCGAAAGTTTTTGGATCACCTCCTCCTTGTACTGTGGAGAGTACTCTTTTTTCCCACTTTTCCCTCGACTTATCTACAATTCACTTCCACGGTCTCCTGAATTCCACTTCTCGTTCTGACTGTGGACTTATGAATGACTAGCTAGTCTCTCTTCTCTTTCTTCTCAATAAGCACCTGCACCAATACAAAACATTGTACGGCACCACTCTGGAAGCATTGCTCAAGACAAGTGCCATGACTTCTACAAAAACGCTGTCCATAGCTGCAAAAGCACTAGCTATATCCTGGAGAACCTCGTAGTCCAAAGGGTCGCCGTAGGCGCTGCTGATGTGACATGGAGGTATCTCGCCGACTACTATATGGTACTCATCAGATTGTTTGCCAGATCGAAAAGCTTTGAACTTTACCAGCATTCTGTATTTACTGCGGCCTACGCTGCCGTGGCTGCATGGCGGTATAGTCTCCTATCAGTCTCTTGCGTAGTACGAGGTGTTAGGATCTCTAAAACAAAGAATTTGACAAAATGATATCAGGAATGTGATGTGTCAAAGGACGCGGCCTTCATTCGTAGCAGTAGACGGCAAAATGGCTTCGCTTTTTACCGCCTCCAAGAGCCTACCTCATCGTATGGAGGTTTTTGTGATCAAAGCGTTGTGGTGGGGTGCCAAAATCTGGTCGGCAGTCCCAGGGGTATTACTGTCGTCTTCTCGAAGTCTTGGCGATAGAAGAGGATAAGATCTCCATTCGTTCTGCAAGCTAGCCTATCGGCCTAGCAAATCCAGGAATTGTGATAGTCACATCTTTACCTGCGCGAAACGAAGCACTCTTCTTTTTCAAATCCTCCTCTACATGCTACATGGCATCTCCAAACCCTTCCAGAAGCCCTCCGCGCCGCGACAGCCACCATGATCGACACAGGAAGCCTGCTTCGAGAAATTTACGGCGGAAAGGCAGCGATGACTTCGAGGACCGCTGGGGCGATGAGGAGTACGTTTCAGAAGAAGAATTCATTCAGTCTCCACCCAAGCGTGTGAAATTGGACGATGGTGCTGCGCGACCACCAAAGCCGGAAGAGGAGCTGGACGAGGAGACAAGGAAGGAGAGGGAGATGGAGAAAGATCTTGCAGACAGAGACGACTTTGCCAGACGGCTGAATCTGAAGGACTCGGAGAAGACGAAGAAGCTGGTCGAGGATCGATCATCTACAAAAGAGGGCAAAGAGGTAGCTAAGCGGCGAGCTTTAGCTGAGGATGCAGCAGCGAGGCAGGCAGCGATGCCAGACCTGAGGGAAAGGTCCAGACAGGAGTACCTCAAGAAGCGAGAGGCTGAAAGGCTGGCACTACTACGGAAGCAAGTCGCCGAAGAGACGCAAGAGCTACGGAGTAATCCAGACCTGACCAGAAGGGAGAAGGATGAGTTCGCGAAGAACAGAGAGGTGCTGTCGATTGCGGAGCAGAGGTTACAGATCGACGACCACCGGGATGGGTACATGATGCCGGAGGACTACATTACGGAGAAGGGCAAGATTGACAGAAAGAAGAAAGAGGATGCACTCTACAAGCGCTATATTGACAAAGACGAGCACGGCCAGGAGCGATATGTCACGGAGCAAGAGGAATGGGAGCGGGAGCAGACGGCGAAAGCCAAAGCTCAAATCTCGCAAAGCGAAAGAGTGGACGAGGGAGAGTACGACTACGTCTTTGATGATGCTCAGAAGATCAATTTTGTTATGGACACACGGCTGGAGAGCGATGGGAAACCCTTGTCCAAAGAGCAGAGGGCTTTGCAAGAGCAGCTGAAAGTTGCTGAGGCAAAAGCTTCTTCGATAGAGGATACAAGGAAGAGTCTACCAATCTACACTTTCAGAGACGACTTACTCAAAGCCATTGGAGAATATCAAGTCCTTATCATCGTTGGCGAGACGGGCAGTGGGAAGACTACACAAATACCTCAATACCTGCATGAAGCTGGCTACACGAAGGATGGTATGAAAGTGGGCTGCACTCAACCACGAAGGGTGGCTGCCATGAGCGTTGCGGCGCGTGTTGCGGAGGAGATGGGGGTCAAAGTTGGCAATGAGGTGGGCTATTCGATCCGTTTCGAAGACGCCACGTCCGACAAGACTATTCTGAAATATATGACTGATGGTATGCTTCTGAGAGAGTTCTTGACCGAACCAGACCTGGGTGCGTACTCTGCCCTGATGATCGATGAAGCCCATGAACGGACGTTGCATACGGACATTCTCTTCGGCCTAGTCAAAGACATAGCAAGATTCAGACCAGAGCTTAAGCTACTTATTTCATCGGCGACTATGGACGCACAGAAGTTTGCTAAGTACTTTGACGATGCTCCTATCTTTAACATACCTGGGCGAAGATATCCAGTCGACATCCATTATACCCCTCAGCCGGAAGCAAACTATCTTGCAGCCGCCGTAACCACCATCTTTCAGATCCATATCACGCAGCCGAGAGGTGATATCCTGGTCTTTCTGACAGGCCAGGAGGAGATCGAAGCGGCCGAGCTGAACCTGCAGGAGACAGCGAGAAAGTTGGGCTCCAAGGTCCCCGAGATGATCATATGCCCAATCTATGCCAATCTGCCTTCCGAATTGCAGAGTAAAATCTTCGAGCCAACGCCACCGAAAGCCAGAAAAGTGGTGCTGGCTACCAATATTGCTGAAACAAGTCTGACAATCGACGGCATCGTCTATGTGATAGATCCTGGCTTCGTAAAGGAGAACGTTTACAATGCGCGGACCGGTATGGAATCGCTAGTGGTTACGCCTTGCTCGCGTGCTTCTGCAAATCAGAGAAGCGGACGAGCAGGGCGAGTAGCCCCTGGAAAATGCTTTCGACTCTACACCAAGTTCGCATTCCACAATGAGCTTGACGATTCAACGATGCCCGAGATTCAACGTACCAACCTCAATAGCGTAGTGCTACTACTAAAGTCTTTAGGCATCAATGATCTTATGGAATTCGACTTCATGGATCCTCCTCCCGCCGAAACCCTCATCCGCGCTCTTGAGAATCTCTATGCTCTTGGCGCTCTCAATGACAAAGGTGCTTTGACCAAGTTGGGACGACAGATGGCAGAATTTCCTACCGACCCTATGCTGGCCCGCGCCATACTCGCAGCCGACAAATTCAGCTGTGTCGAAGAAGTGCTCTCCATCATCGCCATGCTTGGCGAATCGGGTTCGCTCTTCTACCGACCCAAAGACAAGAAGATCTTAGCTGACAGCGCACGCGCTCGCTTTACGATCAAAGAAGGCGGAGATCACTTTTCTCTACTCAACATCTGGAATCAGTGGGTAGACAGCGATTTCAGCTATGTCTGGGCACGGGAGAACTTCCTTCAGCAAAGAAGTTTGACCCGTGCTCGCGATGTGAGAGACCAGCTTGCAAAGCTCTGCGACAGAGTCGAAGTCACTATTACTACCGTTGGCGCGAACGACCTCGTGCCTATTCAGAAGTCACTCACAGCCGGCTTCTTCCCCAACGCAGCACGTTTACAACGGGGTGGCGATAGTTACCGTACGGTGAAGAACGGTATGACGACGTATTTGCACCCCAGTAGCACTCTTTTCGAGGTCAACCCGAAATGGATCATTTTCTACGAGCTGGTGCTAACGTCGCGAGAGTACATGAGAGGGAACCTACCAATTCAGCCGGAGTGGTTGGCGGAAGCTGCACCACATTATCACAAGAAGAAGGATCTGGAGGCGTTGGGCACTGATCGAAAGATGCCAAAGGGGCAAGGTGCTGTAGGCGCTAAGAGTAAGATATGAGCTTAGAGAAGGCATGCACTAGGTACCAGAGCACAGCAATTTGCTCTCAATTCAAATACTGTACAGCAAATCACAGTAACAGCCTCGCTAGCAAGCAGAGCTGACATCGTGTAGCACACATCAATTTGCCCCACCTCCGCCTCTCTAGCATGTTTTGCCACCTCCTCCTCCTTCCTGACCCTCCTTAGCTTCTCTCTGACACACATGTAACAACGATTCCCCTCATACAAAAACCCAGCACTCGCCAATCGAATGGTCGGTTCAGTCCCGCTAGCCCTCCCATGCGCAAGATGTGAGCCATCACCCTCAAGCCGTGTCCTAAAATGTGTTCTTACTTTCCTCCACAGCCAGAGCCAGTCATGTGCTATTTCGGTAATTGTAGAAGAAAGATCGTACGTAAATGATGGTTGAAGAGGAACCTGGACCTTGACTTCCAGTCGTTGGTGCCTCCCGTTCGATACAATGTTCCAAACGAGCTACATAAGCAGCCCCTCTAACTGGAAACTGTCTCTCATACTAAACATTCCAAAACCGCAGCTGCTAGGAACTTGGACAGTCTCCCAATTAATTCATTCATCTCAACCAGTTTAGATTTTCCAGCGCAGGATCTTGGGCTCTACTCAAAGGCGAGGATTCCTGCTGACAAGTGGTGGACACTTGAAACGATTTTTCAAGGCGAGATTTTCCAGCGCTGGATCTTGGGCTCTGCTCAAATGCGAGTATTCCTGCTGACAAGTGATGGAGACTTGAAAAGATTTTTCAAGGCGAGATTATCCAGCGCT
>JAABUW010000574.1_pt1 | contig 70559 bp, 137 predicted proteins | sample 5560081 | NCBI WGS metagenome assembly JAABUW01 (sample SAMN10711882, study PRJNA513363) | rock metagenome | isolation source: Antarctica rocks | place: Antarctica: Victoria Land, Knobhead sud | reverse complement strand
GCAAATGTGGCGGCACGAGAAATTAAATGTGTATATGAGAACTGGATCAATTATGAAAGTGTACCAAGTTCTCGGACATGTCTCTGTGACAGTGATCCAGTTTCTCATAACGCCCGCAAATGTGGCGGCACGAAAAATTAAATGTGTGTATGAGAACTGGATCAATTATGACTTGGTACACTGCCTTCTTGGACGCGTCTCCGTGCCAGTGACCAGTTTCTCATAACGCCCGCAAATGTGGCGGCACGAAAAATTACATGTGTATATCAGGTGCAGTTCCAGCAACGCAATCGCTCGCGTTCGTTGCTGGATCGCAAGCGAGTCCACTGCTCGACAGACGGCACTACAGACGGAAGACAACTTCTTTTTGTGACGCAAGCTGCACATGTTGCGGTAGTTGCCAGCTACCGTGACCGTGACTTTCTATGCCAGTGAGTTTTCCATGCTTGCTGGTTTGCCTGCGCCATCCTGCTCATGCGCCGAGAGCAGCGGTGAGCGTCTGTGTGCAGTGCCGCAACGCTGACCGCCCACGCCTGGTGTCGCAGGGGGTCCATCACAGCGTACCTGGACCGCTTTGGCTTCCGGAGCCCGCTACTGAAGGCGATGTACGCCGCAACAGGTACACGGTGAAACTCGTGTTCACATGTGCACTTAGTTCTTTCTGTCATGTGTATGGTTCAATCATTTCTATCGCTGTGAAGTCGATTCTATAAGACATTTCGTTTTTGTACGCATCACAGACGGCACCAGCGCCTTCACCGGCAATTGGAATGACCCAGGCACCGGAACCAACTTCCTGCTGCACAACATGGTGGGGCTCTGGTGCACATGGTGGTGGTGGTGGTGCAGCAACACCTCGCGAATGTGTCTCGATAGCTTGGCAACGCACTGCAGGAGATTCAGCGAGCACGGAATGGGTTCATCTTGATCTGCTGCACAATGCACTGACGCAGAGCCTCGTGATGAGCACGCTGAAACCTTCCCGTGTCTTTGCAGTAGGGTGAGGTGTTCTGCAGTCGCAAAGAGCCCACCCGCAATGACTAGTCTCTTAAACTGCAGACCCGCCTGCCCAAGTCTGGCGGGACATGGATGGTGGTTGCCGGAGGAATGGGCACAGTGGCTCAGGCGCTCGGCCGTGCAGCGCGCGAGGCGGGCGCAAAGATTGAGACCGGCAGGTGGGCGGCAAGCAGAACCAGGGTTTGTCATGTGACTCGAATCGCAATTGCTCTGCACGCTGTGTAACACCCTGGTGAGTCAGCATTAAACGATAGCAAAGGTATTCTTGCAAGACACTTGCGTGTGGCACAATGTAACTTTGCACGTGCTCTGACTCTGCGCAGTGCTGTGTGACAGGCCCGTGGCGCAAATTGACGTGGCCGACGGCATTGCCACGGGCGTCACGTTCGTGGACGGGCGGCAGCTGAAGGCGAAGGCTGTGTTGGTGAACGCCGACCCGTTCCGGATACAGCAGCTGGTGGGTGCGCAGCACCTGCCGCCCGATCTGAATTCGCGCCTGGACGCCCAGAAGATCGACGGCAGCGTGCTGAAGGCGAGCTGCGTCCCTGTTTCTCATGATGGACAAACTGCTTCCGATCTTTGTGGCCAGGTTTCAGTGCCATAACGCGCCATAGAACACACCTGCTGCGCAGCATGCCGGCTGCGTCTGCTTGAAGCGACGCTTCGTGCTCTGAGACGCCCTCGGCGGCTGGTCATTGCAGAAACGGTGGCCCAGCATCAGCCAAATTACCTCGATACCCATTTTCCATTCATTCAGCACAACACATAGTACAATATTGTGACGCAGGTGGAAATTCGCGCTGAAAAGGTTGCCGGTGTGTCAGTGCCTGCCGCAGGCGTCGGGGCAGCAAATATAATCAACAGAAAAGTCGCTTCTGGCTCAGCATGAACATGTCCTGCGCAGGTGAACCTGGCGCTGAAGGGGCTGCCGGTGTTCAAGTGCCTGCCGCAGGCGGTGGGGCAGCACCGCACCACCACGCACCTGCTGCCCGACGAGGATGTAGTCGACGTGTCCATGAACCAGGCGCGCCCCAAAACCTGAAAAAACCCCAGTCTGACATCACGACTTTGAAGTGAAACCAACCGGCATTGTGGAAGCTCTGCTTTCAACTCTAGTGTGCTTGCGTCTCACATATTTGTGACGGCATCTCCTGCTGTGGCGCCACGGCGGAGCTGCAGCTCCTGTGCACGATCGGCGCATCTCAGCATGGAGCACTGCATTGCGGTCTTTTTGTGCAACAGAGCGCACGACTAAGCCGTATCATGTCGCACCCCACCGCAGATGTTTGCAGAGGCGGCGCGCGGCGAGCTGCCTGAATTCCCGACCATCGAGCTGTACCAGCACACTGGCGTGGACGCGTCACTCCAGGTCAGCCTGTCGCAAATTACAATCTGCGCTGTGCTGCTCTGCTCTGCTCAGCCCTGTTGTGTGTGCTGCCTTGCACAGCCTTCCCTGGCATGCAGAAGCCAGGCGTCACTTAGCACGCAGAAGGCGGGGGTGATTGAGCGACTGCTGCCATGGCAGGACGCGGCGGGGCACCACAGCAGCGCGCTGTTCGTGGGGCCAGTGCCGTGGCAGCCCAAGGGCAGCTGCTGGGGCGCAGAGCTGGACGGCTACGTCCGCCACCTGCTGTCCATCTGCGACCGCTTTGCGCCGGGTGCGCACCCGGCTGTTTTCGATGTTGGTTTTCATATGGCCATGTTGGCGGCTGGCCAAGTGCAGTGGTTGGGCACCATCAGTGCCTTTTGCAGCAGCAGCCCTCGCCGGGCCTGTCTTGGCGGTCGAGGAGGCCCACATGGTCCTTCTTCCATCATCAACCACTCCAGCTGCTGACATGGCATGCACTCCATGTACTAGAGTACTAGAGAAACTCCAGGCGCTCAGACGATCTCGCTCCGTATGCAGGCATGTCTGACCTCGTCGTGGACAGCTTTGCTCTGCCGCCACCGACAATCGAGGTGAGCAGCATAGCACTGCATTGCGACACTTTCTTTACAGAACATGACAAGCCGCCTTTGTGTATGAACGCCGCCACATCTTTTAGGGGTCATTGGTTGCTCACCGCAGTCACACTTCGGCATCAGCCGCGGCCACATCCACCACATACAAAACGGCTCGTTTGCGTTCGACCAGCGGATGCCGTATGCCACGCCAATACAGGTGCGCCCGACTGTGTGTCTAGCGAGCAGCGTTAGTGCTGTGCTGGATGATTTTCACAAGTCTCGTTGCGCGTCGTTTGCAATTTCGTTATGGCTTCGTTTGGCAATCCGATAGCAACTGCTGCGCAGGGCTTGTACGCCGCGTCGGCAGGCTGCCATCCAGGAGGCTCCGTCATCGGCTGCGCCGGCCACAACGCTGCCTCTCGACTAGTGCGGGACCTCGGTCTGCTGCCGTGCTGGCCCACCGCCTGATAATGGTGTGGCGTCTGAGCTTGCTGCTGTGACACATAGACACCTGGAAATCTGACATAACTACAACTGAAAACTGTAACATACATCGCATCTTCCAAAGTGTTGGCTCTCCCACCGCACTGCATCAAGTATCTGACTTCAGCACGCCTGTCTCGACCTGCGAACAGCAGAAAGTCGCTGTTGTGAAGGAAAAATCACGGGGCGGAATACGCGCTCAGGCTGTAGCCAGCATGACGAGTGAATGCTTGCCCGCATAGTGACTGCATGCTTGCTACAATGGCAGTGCCTCACCAGATGCGGCACCTCCGCTGCAAGCCACGGCGCCAGCCCTAGGCAGAGTGCGTGCGCCAGGCCGAAGTGCGGGCTGCAAGCGAAGAAGTGAGAAGTCTCTTGATTAGCTGCGTTGGATTGACAAATGTGGTGAAGCAACCAGCAAGCGCCACCAGTGCAAGCGTCACCAGTGCAAGACGCCTTGAGGTCAACACTGAAATTTTGTGGGAATGCTGATCAGGTCCGATAGTAGGTCAGCGCACCTGTTCTTTGCCCAAAGTGGCTTGAAGTGCACCGTGAGGCAGATCTTGCCGCCGCGGTACATCTTTGCCGTCTTGCCGTCCAGCTCCGGAAGCTGGATCTCCGGCGCTGTGGCTGGGTACGTCGCCGGAATCTCAAACTCAAAGTCGAATTCATACTTCAACAGCTCGTGCACGTACCAGCACTTGCCCGACCTGCATGTGAGGCGCAACGGTCGTTATGACATACTGCATGCGACCTCGGCTCAGCGCTGACTGTAGACCCAGGGGCGGTTTCTGAACTCACCATTTGATGCCATCCTTCGAGGATTTAATGGTGAACCAGTCACTGTCTGTGGCCTTGTTGATCTGGATGTACTTTATCAATGCCTGAAGCTCCTGCAACGTTTGCCACCACGCTTGAGCGTGTCCACGAGTGAGTATGTGTGAGCTTGCGGGCTTGCATGCTGAGAACGACATCGGTGTGCAGATGATGCACGCAGTACCTCCCGCAGCCGCTTGCCCCAGCCCTCCTTGTCCCTCGGTCCTGCAGACACCTGCAGCAACACGTTTGGTTCATCAGCCTAGCGGATGAATGCAGCATGCATGGCTTGCATGATGCGCCAGCGGGCAGTATCGTGCGGCCGGCGGCGCACCGTCAGCAGCGGGATTTTCTGGACCGTGTCCTTGGTTCCGTTGTCCCACTCTGCCATAGCTCTGTCTAGCGACTGAGCAATTCACTAAAGACTGGTTCGCTTATGTTGGCTGCCGATACGCGAGCTGCACCTCCAATCCCGATGTGATCTTGGTAAATCACACCCTGCTGCCAGCTCGTGAAAGGAACGATACAGACAAAGTATGCAACTCGGAATCCTGTACAAGGTGCAAACTGTCAGAATGCCGCTGCATTTCGACCTTCAAGGCAAGGGAAGCAGAGGATGCCGTTCTTGCACCAGCGACTGCCAGGCAAGGTCATGGCCGGCTGCGCCACAACTCCATTCGTCGTGTCAAACCACAGAGCGTTCAGATATCTTGAAAGCCGTTGATGATCGGGTGGTGTGCCGTAGTCGAAATTTGTCGGATTGTCAGCCGGTGTACGGGGAGTGATCTGGCTAATTTCGCACGCAAGGCTGCACAAAACATTCGCGATGAGCCTGTGATTGATGCGGTAGCTGTCAGTGAAGAGTTCAGACGGCCTGGGCCGGCCTGGCTCCACAGTGACTGACACCGCTGGTGGCCGCAGCCGCAGCAGGCTTTAAAAAGGCCTGTACGACCAGCAGGCCCGCAATGGGGACGGCCAACGGCCCATCGTCTTACTCTGAGCGCCTTGAGGCGCCTGCCATCGAGAACGTGCGCGACCTGGTGGAAGCGGCGCTCGACAACAATGACATGGGGCCGCTGGTGCACACTTTGACAACCTCCCAACTTGTGGCCTGCAAAGGGCCGTGGCATCACGCCATTCCAGTGCTTCAGAAGCATGTGCGTGCTGCCTGCAGATCTGCAACTTGCCTGCAGTCTGGCCGGGAAGTCAATCAATGAATTAGATCATCAATCCCAACTGTGCATCGCAGGTGCGGCTGGTGTTCAGCGGTGCGGTGCAGTCGGGGGAGGGCATTGGCGGCGGTGGCGCCATGACTCGCGGCCTGAGCTTCGCGCGAGCGAACAGCCAGCAGCTGGGCAGCGATGAGGAGCGGCAGTCGGGCCGCGTGCGCGACGTGCTCGCAGCGCTAGAAGCGGTCGTGGAGGAGCAGACTACCGAGATCACCCACATCTGCAGGTGTGGGGCTCTGTACGAAGTAAACAACCTCTGTGGACGCTCACACACGGGATGAAAGCGGGTGTGCCCTGGCACCATGATATCCTGCAACTGAACATCTGAGGAGGTTGCGGCAGCGGAAACACCACCTCACGGATCCGGCGGCGATGCCAAGGCATGCGTGGCAATCTCCTGGGGCAACATCTCGCAGGTCGACGTTTCTGCAGCCGCCAGCGCAGCGGCCGCGCTCCCGCGCATCTTGTCAGCCTACGTCCAAGCCCCTGCACGCATTTGTAATGTTCTTGTCTGCCTTCTGGCAGGGGCAACGCGGAGGAGATAGCACGCAGCATGCTGGAGCTGGGCGGCATGGCGGGCGGCGCAGGGGAGCTGCGCGCTGGCATGGCCGACGCGGACGCGGGGCTGCAGGCCGTCGGCGCGCAGTACGCTAAGCGCCTCGCGGAGCTGCAGGAGCTGCGCGCCACGCAGTCCGCCATGGCCTCCGCCCGCCAGGTGAGGGTTCAGTGCGTAAGGGAATCATGATGTCCGTGTGAGCTGCGCGCCACGCAGTCCGCCATGGCCTCCGCCCGACAGTTGAGCGACTGAGCGTCTGATAAGTGATCTTCATGAGGAAAGATCTTCCCGAGTGAGGATTCACTTGTAGTGCTCTCCATGTATTTTGCGGGAAGCGCGCCACGCAGTCCGCCATGGCCTCCGTCTGCCAGGTGAGATTTCAGGAAGGGGGTTCACGCATGGGGATCTGATGAGACTGAATGTTTCCTGTGTGTGGGATGACTGCCTAACCTGGGATCGCTCGGCAGCAGCTCGCGGGCGTGTCGGGCACCCACGTGGCCTCTGCGAGCAGAAAAGTGTGCCTGCCTGGTTCCGCACCATTGTCAGCGCCTCCCGTTGCTGACTAACCGCTGTCCGCACGACGGGCAGGCGATAGGGGAGGCGATAAAGCTGCTGGGGCTGTGCGCGAGCGCGGGCGAGCTGGTGTCGGGGGGCCACCTGTACCGGGCGCACCAGGCTCTCGCGCGCATCCGCACCGAGCACTTCCGCGAGTGGGACGTGTCCGCCGAGAAGGCCAGGTGCGGCACACTGCGACCTGGCACAGCACAAAAGATCATGCATCGTACTGCTTCAGCCAGTACCGGCTGGCTCCTGCTGGGCGGGCAATGCGCCGGTAACATGTTGCGGCTCGCCGCTGTTATGTTGCTCTTGGCACCCGACATTGCCTGTGATTGTGAGCATGGTATTGCATGGCCGACAATCGCATCAGCATTGGCAGCAATGTTTACTCGACATATCGAGCTGACAAATAGATGTTTGTCATGTGGTCGCAGCGGTGATTGATCTGGCACGCCGACCTGCACCCGCAAGCAAGAGAGGGCGGAGGGCGTGCTGTTGGGGCTGGGCAACACAGGCAACTTGCTGTTTCCCACCGACCCGCCGCCTACCCGACAAGCATTGCAAAACGATCCTGCAGGCAAGAGGCGCTGGTGATGGGCGCAGGGGAGGAGGGCGTGCTGTTGGGGCTGAAGATCATGTTACTGACGAAAATTTCACTCAAACAGGCACACCGCGTCTACCTGACCAAACTGTTTCTGCAGGAAGGGGGAGGAGGGCGTGCTATCGGGGCTGGACAGCGTACCAGAGCAAGATTGATGTTGTAACGCTTCCCTATCACAGATTCAAAACTTCCAACTGCAGGCAGGAGGGGCTGGTGATGGGGGCGGGGGAGGAGGGTGTGCTGTCAGGGCTGGGCATCGTGCAGTCCTTCCTGGTGCGCGCAGTGGACGAGCTCACGGCCTCGCTGCTGCGCCGCGCCATCTCCGACTTCAACGAGTGGCTGGTGCGTCATACATCATAGATGTACCATGTAATGAACAACTATCTTCAACACATGCCGCCTGCCTCAGCTGCTGCGCCGTGCCATGTCCGACTTCAAAACATGGCTGGGCCGGTGCGCGTCCTGGTGCTACCGAGGTCGCATCCAGGATCAGGGATCGCTCAGAAATGAAGAATGACCGCGGTGTTCATGCGGAAGCGCAGGGCAGAACGATAGGCAAAACGAGTCCAAGGTGGCGACATGTTCTCGACGGCTGCCCTGCAGGTGTCGGTGCGGGCGGAGGCAAAGCGCATAGGGCAGCGTGCCATCAAGCGCGCTGCGGCGGAACGCACCGCCGAGGACAATGCCGCCGCGCAGCGCGCCGCCCTGGCATCCGCATTGTCAGGTCAGCCACCTGTCGTCACAGCACAAATGCAATCTCTGGTCTGCGGCTCATCCAATTACATGGACAGCCATGCCGGCTGTATGTGAAAACCGCCATGCGAGCAGAGAAGCCGAGGTTGTCGTGGTATAGTGTCCACCGGGGCAGCCATGCATTGTCGCGAAATGCTGATCTGGTCATCCACAGGGGCAGATCGTGGCGCAGCGTTTCTTGATCCCTTTCTTCGCCTGACCCCGCTGACACTGCTGGAGTGCAGGCCGCAATCCGGACCTGGGCGCTGCAATGAAGCCCTCACTGCGATATATATGCCACGGTCACTTCCACTGTCAAATGCCTCACGCACAAGTCTCGGTCCAGCAGATCAACAACAGCCTCCGTTTCGTCGCTGTGGCGCAGGCCGTAACCCGGACCTGAGCGCCGCGGTGAAGGCGCTCATAGAGCAGCAGGCGGCGGCGAAGGCCGGCGCCGGCGGCGCGGCGCAGGCGGAGGCCGACGCACACCTGGACCCGCTCGAAGGCATCGACCTGGCGCCCCTCCACAGGTGGGGAAGATAACGGAGCACGATGAGAGTGCGAGATTGAAGAACAGAGGGTTTAGGGTCTAGGGTCTAGGGTCTAGGGTCTAAACCCTAAACCCTAAAGAGGGCACTGCACCCCCTGGAGGGGCATCGACCTGGCGGCTCTCCACAGGTGGAGGAAATGGAGCTCTTAGGATACATCATTGTGAGCTGAGGTTGACACAGCTGGCAACAGTCACAGATGGTGCTCCAGGAGCATCTGCCTCGGCGTGCTGCGTACCGGATCCTGCCAATCGTATCAGTCTGGACCACTGTGAACTATTCCGAACAATTCTCAACTTCCGTCATGGCCCCTGAGCAGCAAGTGCACGCGGCGCTGGGGCGGGGGGACGCATTCCTGGAGTAATACCGCGACCAAACAATCACAATTATAATGACTTTGTAACCGCGTTCTGCCTTCCCTCCTACCTGTAGGTGCCTGCAGGTGCACGCAGCGCTGGGGTGGGAGGAGGTGTTCCTAGCGTACAACCGCGCCATTCCTGTCTGTTCATCATGTAATTTCGCCATTCCTCTCCTTCTGCCCTCAGGTGCCTGCAGGTGCATGCGGCACTGGGGCGGGAGGAGGCGTTCCTGGAGTATTACCGCGACAACCGCCGCCAGCAGCTGGCCAGCGACCTGTCGCCGCCGGCTGACTTTGCAAAGGCCTACCCTGCCTTCATCGCTCAGGTAAACGCATCGAAAAATTGGTATTGACGGGGCGGGTGGCGGATTCGCCTCTGCTGCCCGCGGGTCCTCATTCATCACATGGGTCCTCATTTACCTCACTTCTCTGGCGCCCTCCAAGGGCTGTTTGCTTCCTTCACAGGTGGGGGGCATCGTTGTGGTGCACGTCTGGGTCGATTATCCGTTGTTGCACTTCTGAATGAAACAGGTCTTCTCAATTTGCCGGCAGGTGGTGGGGTTCTTCGTGGTGGAGGACCGGGTGCAGCGCGGCACAGCGGGCCTGGCAGCCGGCGCGGCGCTGGACGCGGGTTGGGAGTCCGCGGTGGCGGCTCTCAAGGCGCCCCTGGATGCGGCTTTCGAGGCACTGCCCGCTGCAGCGCCGCTGCTGGCCCTGAAGGACCACGTTTTCCTCGCCTGCACCGCCCTGGGTGAGCTGCGTTGCCTACAGTCTGCTGTCATCCGAATCTGCTGCGGCGGCGTTCACTCTGCCAGAGAGCTCGCATGCCCGTTTGCTGCTTTCAGCAAGGATGCTGGTCCAGGCGATCTGACAGGAGGCGGCACGCTTGCGCGCGCCGATGGGGATCTTGCAGCATCAGAGCTTTGCAACCTGACCGAGATGCACACACATCCCGTCAGAAAAAGTCTTCCTTAGCAACAGTCACTGACACCATGCTCTGCTGTGTCTCTCGCGGGCGAATACGGCCATCACGTGGCGCCGCTGCAGGTGCTTGCGGCGGGCCGCCTCAACTTTATGCACAGGAAGTTACTCGCATCCGGCCTAAGCACATAGAGTGAACCGTGCCTCTTCCCACACCGCAGGCAAGTGTGGCTACCACGTGGCGCCGCTGCAGGAGGTGCTCGCGGCAGGGCGCCTCAAATACCTGGACCTGCTCGGCAGCGCGCTGTCCGCCGCCGTCGCCGAGGCCATCCACCTGGACGCCCAGGCGCTGGCGCCTGTAGAGATAGATTCCCCGGCGGCCGCCGCGGAGCTGGGCGCAGACCTGGGGCTGCCGCTCACGGCCGACGGCGGCGGGCCGCCGACCGTGTTTCCGTCGGCGGCGCCGTTCTCGCCGACGGTGCCCGTCGTTGTGCGCGCCCTGCGCAGGCGGGTTCCTTTCAAACAACTTACATGAGATCGTAGACTGCAGCAAGTCGTGTGACTCTCAGCACCGCCGGCGGCATTCACCGTCGCCCGCACCATTCTCGCGATGGTGCTCGGTGCCGTGTGCCCCTGCACAGGATGGCTCATATAGAGGCTGGAGTGGAACCTGCGCATCTACCGAGTTGGTGACCGAGCAGCTCTCAATATCCTGCTGAGAACATCCTGGCATTTGCGTGCCTGTGTACACAATCTGCAGCGATAGTCAGGGAACAGCAGATGGCGGCCCGCGCATGACATTCACATTGATTCAATCGACCAATGGCTCTTGACCTATCCCGCCTCTGGGTCCATCAATCAGCTTCGTTTGCCATCTGCAGGTACGTGGAGGAGGCGGTGGCGTATCTCACGGGTGTCCTGTCTGCCTGCGAGCTGGTCAGCGCGGTGCGCGGCGCCCATCCATCATAAGAACAATCCAGGTTCTCAATAGCAATCACATCAATCATTGTACACAGGTATGTGGAGGAGGCAGTCGCGTACCTCACGGGTGTCGTGTCTGCCGGCGAGCTGGTCAGCGCGGTGCGGGGCGCCCGCGACGCCGCCGTGCGCCGCATTGTCGCCGACGCGCTGCAGCGCTCCATGGATGCCGGCGCCGCAGGGCCGGACGCGCTGCGGCGCACCGCGCAGGTGACCGCCAACGCGGCGGCGATCGCGGCGGCGGCGCCGGCACTCGACGACTTCACGCTGCTGCGCGCCAGGTGAGCGCCTGGAGCCCATTTATAGTTGTTGCAAGTTTCTGAAACAGTGGACCTTGTGGGCATCCGGACATAGTGAGGGGGCTCAGAATCCAAATCCCTCTGACCCAATATCAAAATATGAGACCTGCAGCTGTCACGTCTGGAGAAGCATCCGGGTCCAGGTTCTGCAGGCATGCCGCGAGGCAATGTGTCGTTGCTGTCAACATGCCTGCTCATTGGGCATCTGCGGCGTGTGCAGGAGCTCGCCCACTGGCGCGGGGGCGGCGGCGACCGAGGCGAAGCGGGGCAATGCGTGGAACACGCTGTCCCTCGCCCGTGCCTCTGCGACAGCCAGCGGCAACGCCAGCATTGCCGGCTGGGCGGGCGCCGCCGCCGGCATAGCACCCGTGCAGGTGACCAAGGGTGACATGCTGTTGCATGCTCTGGGCGCAGAAGAGCAATGCTTGATTTTGTCAACGGGCTCGGCCACACAAGCGGGGCTGCATCAACAGCGCCTGCCAGACATGCTGTCAGACTCGGACCAGGCTGCTAGCATGGCACAGCTCTCGAGCAGCTCAGTATGCCGAGTTGTGATGCGTCTTCCCTGTAACACCGTGAACAGGAGGCCGGGGAGCGGTACTTGGTGAGCCTGGTGGCGGGGGAGGCGGGCGCGGCGGTGAACCGCGCCAAGGTGCAGGACTGGCGACCGACGGAGCCGCCGCGCTCCGCCGCAGGCCTCTCCGCCTGGGCCGACGGCCTCATCTCCTACCTGCAGGCGAGGTCTTGCTTCCTTGTGCTTGTTTCCTGGCCGGCAGGCGTTTGGTAGTCGTTCCCACTGCTGGCAGGGGACCTGCGAAGGAGTCGCACCCGTTTCTGCACGGTCACAGTCTGCAATGCTGGCATGCTTGCTGCTGAGCCGCCTGCAAACCGCAGGCTTATCAGCTGTATTATCATATCCGCTATTCATCACACGGGTGACCCTGTGTGCTGTGTCGCTGCACAGAAAATCTTCAACCGGCTGGTGCCAATGCTGCCGGGCGAGGCGGCGGAGCACGTCGTGCGTGCGGTGCTCTCCTTCAGCGGCTCCTGCATCCTGGACCTCTTCATCGAGGTACATTACAAGTTCATTGTGTAACAGTGGAATCCCATCTGGAGTGTCATGTATGTCACTACCTAATGACAGTACGATTTGCGCCTGTCAGCTTCATCCCTTGAAAGGAAGTAGAAGTCAAAACGAATTGAAACCAGCGTCGTCTTGCTTGGCCAGGAGGACGGCGTGCGGGAGTACAACCTGTTCGCCATCTTCCGGCTGCATGCGGACGTGGCGGGGCTGCAGCGCTATGCCGACTCCATCGTCGCCATCCCCCGCCTGCGGGTGCGTGCACTTGTTCTGATAATCGCTGTGGAAGTGCCTTTTCTCTGCTTTCTCTCAGGCTGCGTGGGGTGACAGGGGTGCCTTTGGTGTGGTGTGTGGTGCAGCACATTCGGAGCATGTGCAGATGCTTTGGCGAGGCCGCCGCGGCCTTCGATGAGCCCTAGAATGAAGGTTGTTCCTGCGCTTGCCGCATGGACAGTGGCCACTGCCTCCGCTCCGCAGCAGCTGCAATCCCTTGCCAGAGCCAGCCAGCATTGGACTGCCGACGAGGTGGGGCCCAGGCTCTGGCCCTTCAATGCACTATCAGTTTTCTTTCCGACACCCTGCCCTGCTGCCGTGCGCCAGGACGAGCTGGCGGAGCCGGCGCAGTTCTGCGACCTGCTGGTGACGAGCGCGCTGGACGCCGCCGGCGACCCGCAGCGCCGGCGCGAGCGCTTCCCGGCGCTGTCGCCCGGCCGCCTGGCCGCTGCGCTGAGCCGCTACCGCGAGCTGGACTCGCAGTCCATGCTCATGGGCCGCCACCACCCGCGCATGCCGCAGGTGCGGGATGTGTTCTGCGTCCATCATTTCCCGTGCGGTCACACGACGGCGCCTGGCCCGCGGCACGTTAGGAGTTTTCTATTTGGGGTCACCGTGCAGTGAGAGCATGGATGAGGAGGTTTGGCTTGCGCAGCTGGACATGCTGCACCTTCTTTGCAAGCCGCTGCAGCCTGCACCGCTGCCGCAGGCCTCTTGAGAGCGGCCAACATCCGGTGCTCGAAGCGAAAGTGAGGGCAAGCATCCTCTCTGCTGCGCAGGAGCTGATCAAGCGGAGGGCTGTGGACATCGTCATCAGAAAGCTGCGGACAGAGGCGGCAGCCATGCAACAGTAGCGGCACGGAGTGCGCGCAGCTTGGCCGGCGGCAATTTGCGGTCCGTCATGCGCGTTTGCAGAGGGCGGCGCGTGTCGCGCTGCTTGGGCGTTGCTGCGGATGCTCCTGTCAGTCAATGCCGAATGTTTTGGCGTCTTGCACCAGCCTGTGGACCTTTTTGGGAGAGGACCCACGTTGTGCCAGGGGTACCCTCGCCAGTACCTGTCCTGCAGTGCCCCTGGCTTGAGATTCCTGGTACAGATTATCGACTGCACAACTGATATTCTACAAAGCACCCGACTTCACTCGATAACAGCTTGCGACTCTGTGCGATCAATGCTTGTCTGAAAGCGACGCCGCTCGGCGGCACGTTGCACGTGATGTTGCTCATGTCCGCGAGGTGGCTTATGGCCTGGTCGCAGCAGCTTGACCTGGACGATGCCAGGCTCTCTCGGCACGTTGATGGAGTGTCAGACTCGCTCTTTCTAATCTATGGGGGCATCTGCGTGTCGCTGGTCGTCATGGCCGGCCTGATGTCAGGAGTAAGTTTCCTACTGATCGCAATCCCTTGCGCTCCCGGGTCCCTCGTCGATGATGATCGAAGCATGATGTTGCCTTGTCTTCTGTGTTTCCCTGCTATCACGCACGCGCTGTTTACGGGCATGTCCGCCTGCGGATTGCAGCTGACGCTGGGTCTCCTCAGCATCTCGACGACGGACCTGGAGGTTGGGATTCCTTGAGCAAACGATTTAATGCGTGATGATCACTTGCAGCGAGGCTCGGGGCGCGAGGGGCACTCTCTCAGCTGATATTGTTGGTCAAAGCCAGATCGAATATTTTTGGCTGCACGCTCCAGCAGCACCCAGCGAACGCGTGCAGGCTCGAAATCGGTCCAGCAGTGCTTTGTGAGAGCCAGGGACGGTGGACTGGGAGCCAGCTCCCCTCTGCCGCAAATGCGCATGTTGGGCGCGGCCAGCCGGCTGAGCGGCATAGCATTCTGGGCGGAGGGGCACAGCGCGCTACTGCCACTCCATTCCAGTCGTTCAGGATCGCCGAGGATGCATTCGCCTGCGGATTCATTGCGTCTGCTGCCGAAGCCTGCCTCGTGATTTGAACAGGTCCTGCGGCGCTCCGGCACCGACCAGGAGAAGGCATATGCGGAGCGCATCCTGCCCGTCGTGTCCAGCACGCACCAGCTGCTGGTGCAAGAACGGAAGCATCTGACCGCATAGAGTCTGCTGGGACCAAGGTTGACGCTGCTGCCCGTCGTTCATGCCGATGTACAACTGCTGACTTGCGGCTGCAGGTCACACTGGTCCTTTGCAATGCCATGGCCACAGAGGTAGGTTCATATGCCTCTGGAGACTGGCTGCGATGCTGTTATGCTGTTTGTACAGAACCCTAAGCATCCGGCTTGTGGCACAGCCAGGCTCAGTGGTGTCATGGACGCCGCAGGCGCTGCCTATTTTCATCGACAGATTAGCGGACCCGATCACAGCCGTCCTGGTCAGCATCGTCGTCGTGCTGGTCTTTGGTGAGTTAACGTCAACGAGTGGCTGAGCGTGTTCTTGCATCCGTGCTGCTGCGGCATGCACCACGTCTGCACTTCGCTGATTACCTTGACGGCATGACTCATTGTCGCTGCAGGCGAGATCCTGCCACAGGCGTTTTGCTCAGCACACGGGCTTGCAGTCGGGGCGCACTCGGCGTGGTTCGTGCGGCTGCTGATGGTGGTGACCAGCCCTATCGGTGAGCCAAGAGCACGCCTCAAGAGCACGTTTCCTTGCGGCGCGGCGCATTGCTGGCACGCCGTCACGCCAATGCGCAGCTGCTGAAGCAGTCGCAAGAAGCCGAGCATGTGCCTTGTGTCATACTGCAGCATGGCCGATTGCGAAGCTCCTAGACCGGGCGCTGGGCGAGCACCGCACGGTGAGCACACCATCTGTGAACCACTATAAGAAACATGGGACTCTAGAAAAAGGCAGCGCAAGCAAAACGCATGCACATTGAGGGTGATGACTCGGCGACGCTGGATCTCAACACCCTGCCGGCATCGCTGCAAAACGCGTCTGTGGCGCGGATGCAGGCAATCATGCGGCGGCGGCAGCTGAAGTCGCTGGTCGAGGTGCACGGGCAGCAGGAGGGCCTGGTGAGAGTGCGGCTCATGCTGCCGGCTGCTGCACTTGACAGAGTGGTATCTGGATGCAAAAGTGCAGTCGGATTGACGGCTGGCAGCCCCACCAGCAGACCTTGACTTGGGCCCGTGATGTGCGCAGGGCGGCACTCTAACAGAAGACGAAATTAAAATACTACAGGGGGCGCTGGACATGAGCCGGAAAACGGCAGAGGCAGCCATGACGCCGCTCAACAAGGTGTTCATGCTCAGCAGCGAGGCTGCGCTGGATGAACAGACGCTTCAGTCGGTGCTTGCATCGGGTCACTCGCGCATCCCCATCTACGAGGGCACAAACAGGTGCTGCCGCCTTGAGACCATCCTTTCTCACAAATGTTCCTCTCCGAGATGGCGCTGACGCGGCCTCGTCACGGCGGAACAACCAAGCTCCGGATCACTGCCGGCAAACGCCCGGCAAACGCCTAGGTTGGGATACGTTGGCCATGGAAAAGAGTCAAATCGCACGGTGTTGGGAGGGTTGCTGGTGTGGTCGATCCAATGGCAGCCCCTCGATCCAATTTTTCCGTACGACCGGATCCCAAACCACCCTACTGCTCCACGCAGACATGCCATCCTGGGGTGCGTCCTGGTGAAGGAGCTGGCGTGGGTGGACAAGACGGAGGCGGTGCCGGTGGCTCGCCTCAAGATGCGCTCCATCCCGACTTTGCCGGCGAATATTGCGCTGTATGACCTCCTGCGCCTCTTTCAGGCAAGCACGGTTCGATGCTGATGTGCTTGCTAGGATTGCTCGTGTGCTTAATTGAATTTGAGGCAAGCTGGCCGTTTTGGCTGGCACAGCAGGTGCCTGCTGCACGCCAGCGCCTGCGCCGGCGCGTCATGCACCAGTGTCCATCGGGTGCACCTGCAGCAGCAGCGACGCCGACAGCAGTGCTGAGACCGCCTCAGAAACCAGATCTGCCAGCTGTGGCTCGCTCTGCCCCTGAGCCAAATCAGGCATCGCTGCGCCGCAGACGGGACGGTCCCATGTGGCGGTGCTGGTGCGGCCGCACCCGCGGGAGTCGCGGGACGGGGAGGCGGTGCGCCTCACCGTGCGCGCCAACAGCGCCGGCAGCAACGGCGACGGGGACCCCGTGGAGAGCCACAGCGACCCCAACGACCCCTGGCACCGGGTGGGTTTTACGCAGCTTTGCTTGTAGGGTTTTAGGTGGCTTGGAGGCGCTTAGGACAACAGCCTCCGCCGTCCTGCGCTCGCGTCTTGGCTGCTGGACCGGCATTGTAGCTGCGCCTGCGCCTTGTTGAAAGCCTGCTCAAACAGTCGTTGCCAGTCAATGCCGTCCGCAAAGCATGTGCCCGCTCCTTCTGCGGCATCGATGGAACCACTGCAGCATTGTATTGTCGGCAACCAACTGCGAGCTGCTTGGGTGACACAGGTAGTGCGGGCGGCGCACAACGAGGACATGGGGGCTGGGGAGCCGATTGGGGTGAGCGATGCATTCTCTGTGCACTTCTCGCGCCCAGTCATTCTGCAGTGTGACTGAAACACGTAATTATCAGCCCTTCGTGAGCGGGAGCTGCCTGTCGGCCGAAATGGCGATGGAACACCGCCCACATCCTTGTTCTTCCATGTGCGCGTGCCAGATCATCACGCTGGAGGATATTCTGGAGGAGCTGCTGAAGACGGAGATCATAGACGAGACGGACGTGTTTGTCGACAACATGCGACGCACGAAGGTCAATGCGTCGCACATCCTGCAGTCGCTTCCGCCGCATCTGCGCGCCATCGTCCAGGTGCTTGCTGCAGCGGCTCAATCCTTCCCATGCACGATCTTGGAACTAGCTTGCAGTTTTTGTCCCTTCACATACATGCAAATCCCAACGCTTTTTGGATTTCCTCTGTGTGATTACAGCCACCACCAGTGCGGTTTTTTCCGGCTTCCGCCTCACGGCCGGCTGCTGAGCGGCTGCTTGGTTTCTGTGTGTGCAGAGCAAGATGTTCCAGCCGCGGGTCGGGCAGCTGGCCTCCGTCCCCAGCGCCAACAAGGGCTGCCTGGCGCGCCACCTCAGGTCAGCTGTTCCTCTTTTTGAGCTTTTTGTTGTTTCAGCTGGTTGTTGTTTCAGCTGTTTGTTGTTCCAGATCTGTACTTGTCTTCTGCATGTCGCTCCCATCGGAGCCTCGCCACAGGCCGGCAGGCCTATCCGAGCGTGATGTAATTCCTCAATTCCTCCCGCTCCTTCCACAGCCACACCAGCTACACGCCGCCGCTGGCAATGACGCCCGACGCGCTGACGCCGCTGCGGTGCTCGGCCTGCGGCACCAACAGCGACGGCCTCGGGCCGGGGGAGGCGGCGCCGGTGTCGCCGACGCAGGTCAGGGCCGCGATCAACGCGTTGACCCCGCTGCTGGACGGTCATGAGCATGAGGATGATCCCTCCCTTTGAGGCGGGCTGGCCGGTGATAGAGTGTTGCAGCCCGCGGAGCGTGGCAGTCGAACCTCCCGTACTTCCGGAACCTCCTTGTAAATATAACGCATTTGGCAGCTGTGCTTTATAGAGTCTGATAGTGTGGGAGCGCTTTGGACTCGATTGCGGATTCCTCAGCGCTTCACTCAGAATTGCCTTTCGTTGCGAGGCTTGCGCGGTGCACATCGTTAATATAATTCTAGCAAGCAGGTGTGCTCACATCTCTGGCAGATTGCAATGCGTCACTTGGGGCAGCATTTGGTCATGTGTTGCAATAGGACAAACTGTGCGCGCTGTGTGCAGCGCACCATCAGCAGCGCTGCGCACCAACACGACACTTTCAGTGTAATTGCTATCGACGTCCATCAGGCAGTCCCCTGATCGGATCTGCATCTGGAGAGGGCAGCCAAAGCATCTTGGATGATATTGTGCATGATGTGGCCGACATGTGAATCTGCCGCGCAGCTGCCGTGCGTCGTTCTCGCCGGTCGTTCGCACTTTGGAGGGCGGCTTTCGGTTGTCATTTTGTGGCCGAGGTCTGTGTCACTACCAAAATTCTGCTTTTGCATACAACTCTGGCGAGGTTGCCGTCCGCGCACGAGTGTTTCTTCTCGAGCGTTGACCCAGGTCGTGACCGTCCAGTGCCACGCGAAACTCCAGCGTCGGATGAGAGCATGGCCAGGGGCCCTTGAGGCGGCGTCAGGATTTTCTACATCATCAGTCGAAATCGACGCAACATGGCGTCGGCAGCTCCTCGCGAGCAGCAGTGGTGGGAGCACAGCGATTTACATCGCAGGTGCAGACCTCTCGAACGGCCGCTGAGCTGGTCAGATGCCTTCCCAAACAAGTACCAGTGTACAGTGCTGTCGCCTGAAGATGCTGGGTGTCGGCGCAAGCCCTCTATTGCCGTCCTGCACGACGCAATTTGCTGGTTGCTCACGAGGTTCAGACCAAGAAGTGCTTTGTTCTTGTGCTGTCTGTCGTTGATTTCTGTTGTCAATTTCGACGTGTGTTTACGCAGTGAGCATCGCGCTAGTGCTATTTGCTGGAATGATGTCGGGCCTCACACTTGGTGCGCCGCATGCATGTCGGTGGCACATGACTCTGCCGTGTTCGGGTGTCTTTCAACTTCTGCTGCGAGTCTCATGCAGATTTGCATCCGTGAACTGAGATCATCCTTATCGAACGTAACAGGTCTCCTCTCCCTGGACAAAGTGGAGATCGAGGTGCGCTGCCTGCTTTGCACGCTGCAATGCCATGCTGCGTGTCAGGGCTCGACTGTTGCAGATAGATTGAAATCTCATGCCAAGTCTAGGGTGTGATTTGCTGCATATTCTGTATTGTTTCACTCACAGAGATTCGTTGTCGCTGCAGGTGCTGCGCCGCAGTGGCACAGACAGAGAGAAGAAGCTGGCGGAGCGCATTCAGCCGGCAAGTTCACTTTAAAATATATGTCACCCTCGGAGCGACATATATCCTGTGCCTTCACTTACTGTGTAGCTTGATGTGGCGTTCAAGTCTGTGTCGAGAAGCCACTGAAGCAGGCGATCCCATGGCGGTGCTGCAGGTGCTGAAGCGCCCCCACCTGCTGCTGGTGACGCTGCTGCTGTGCAACGCTGCTGCGATGGAGGCGCTGCCGCTCTTCATCCACAAGTGAGATGCGCTAGAAAGACTCCACAACAATCAGCACTCGTGATGGTCCCGATTTAAGGCCAATTAGCGCCTCCGTTCGCCTCAACGGGAGGTCATTACTCTTATGTTTCGGGGCATGGAGCACAGGTGAACAGTCAGTGAGCCCCCCAGACTCGGCAATGCCTTTCTGCGTGTCCGCGCAGGTACACCTCAGAAGTCGTCGCCATCGTCCTGGCAGTCTCAGTCGTGCTCATATTCGGTGAGAGGCTGCATTGCTGTGAGCTGCTCATCACAGGAAGGCAGCCCACAATTCTTTTCTGTTCGCAACATCATCGCTTGCGCGCTCCTGAACACGGCTGCGCTTGCGACCGTGTAGGAGAAATCATCCCGCAGGCGGTGTGCTCGCGCTACGGTCTGGTGATCGGAGCGGCCTCTTCCTGGCTCGTGCGCGGGCTGATGCTGGTGTGCGCGCCCATCGCCTGGCCGCTTTCCAAGCTGCTGGACCTCACCCTCGGACGCGATAAGACGGTACGTTGTGGAATCAAGAAATACAACGAACACCTTTGTGAAAACAAGAATCAAAATAATTTCATGAGCAACGGAGCATGTCGTGTAACTGCAAGTTTTAAATCTTGCGTCCCGATCTTTCGGTGTTGCAGGCAACTTACAGACACTGCAGATGTCATTGATTTGCTTGAAATGATCGGTGCCGTCTCCGCAGGCACTATTCAGACGGGAGCAGCTGAAGGCATTCGTGGACATCCATTCCGCCGAGGCCGGCATGGGCGGCGGCTACCTGACGGTGGGCGAGGTCGGAGTAATCCGTGGCGCACTGGATCTGACACTCAAAACGGCGCGACATGTGCTCACGCCGCTGGACAAGGTGAGTTGCGCTGAGCAAATGTCCGAATGCTGGTGGCCTTGCAGACTTGCAGAGAAGCAATCACGGCTGGAGTGAGTGCTGCATGCCGTACGTGTGCCACCAATGTCGAGAATCATTGCGAGAGATGGCTGATGTGATGGCTGACCATTCTTTCATGCACAGGTGTTTGCGCTGCCGGCCGACACGATGCTGGACGACCCGACGCTGCGCGCCATCCTGCACAGCGGCTTCTCTCGCTTCCTGGTGCACGCACCGGGCAACGTGCAGGCCATCAAGGGACTCGTGGTTGTGAAGGAGCTTGTACTAATCGATGCAGATGACAAGGTGGGACAGCTTTCTCCTCTGCTTGGCGCTCCTTCTATGCCAGTCTCCTGCTAGATTCGCATCTGCTTCCTGCCTTGCCGGAGTTGCATGGCCATGACAAAGTGCGCGATGCAATGGCAAACTCTCACGGCATTGAAGCCAACGGGTACTGCAAAGCGCCTCTCAGCCGCAGCGCAAGCACCGTGGTCCGACAGCGCATCGCTTGAACGTTCCTTTTGTCCTGCAGGTGTGCGTGAGCTCGCTGAAGCTGCGGCCGGTGCCGCGGATGGCAGTGGACACGCCGCTGTACGAGCTGCTGCGCGTCTTCCAGGCCGGGCACAGTCACATGGTGGTGCGTGCCGCCGCGCTCATAGATGCAGAAACCCTGATGATGCATGTCAATTTTCACGCCCGTCTGCCAGCATCAGTCTTTGCATACTTGAGCCAGCCATCGGTCTGTTCTCAGTGATGGCGACTGCAGCCTGACTTAGCCTGGCTCGTGCAATGGATTTCTACCATGAAGGGCACACTAAAGCATATTGTATCTGTCTGCAGGTGTTGTACAAGCCGGACCCCAAGATGCACCGCCGCCGCACCCGCCCCTCCGCCGCGGACCTCCCGCGACCCACGGACGCAAAGGCCACCGATCTCAACAAGAGTGCCACTGCAGCAGCCGCAGACGCCAAAATCAAGGTTCGTCACGCGGGTTCCTGTGCTTGGCTTCACCCTCGCTCTGAGGTGTGTTCAGGTGTCTCCACCCTGGCTTTGGTGTATGATCGTGACTGATCAGTGCACGGATTCTTCGACTGCAGCGGGAGCCGTCTATCACGGCGGTGCAGCTCGAGGCAGAGATGGACGCCGGCCCTATATCCAAGCTCGAGGAGCTGGCTGCTGTCGGCGACATCCTGGGAGTCCTGACCATCGAGGACGTCATCACGGTGAGTCATGCCACAGAACCCTGTGTAATCACATCATTTGCGCATTCAGCAGCGCTTGCAGGGGGTGTGCACTCGAGCACTACTTCGCCGTTTGTCATCGCTTGCCTGCCATGCTATCAGAGGTGGACATTGGGGCAGGTTTGCAGCTTTCTTGAGTTGATTTGAAATGCTTGATGCATGCGCAGGAGCTGCTGGAAGCGGGCGACGTGGTTGCAGACGAGGCGGGCTCAGTGCGGCCGGCGCCGCAGCCGCCGCAGCGCACCGACTCCCCGCACGCGCACGCCGAGCTGCCGCCGCGGTTGCAGAAGGTGCTGGGGGCGCTGGCGCCTTCGCACGCGCCCCCGCAGCTGTGCCGAGCGCGCTCGGCGGACGTGGAGGGCCCAGGCTCCCGCGCCGTGGCGGCATCGCCAAAGTCAGCGACACACACGCAGACTGCTGTGGCGGCGGATGCCGGCGGGCTGGCGGGCGGCGGCGGCAACGCAGCTGCGGCGCCAGCCGTGGCGCATCCAGACGCCGCAGCAAATGTGCATGCAGTCTTGGCACGGGCGCCAAGTTTCAAGTCAGTGCCACCGCCGTTGCCGCCGCCGCCGCCGCCGTCATAGGATCGGGTGCATAGCACAATGTGCAATGACCCTTCGTCCTTCTGCTGCGCCCCAAGCAGTCTGGTCCCTTTTCCCGAAGGCAGGAAACAATGAAAACTGCAGTGGTTTGTTTTTCAACCAATTTTGCCTCTTGAGCGCAACACCGCAAAGCGACTGGAAGCTGGTTTTAGTCATCCCCTTTCGTCACCGTTTGCAACCAGCCGTCATATGGATCTTGTTTGGGAACCAGACGGCACCAAGTGCAATTACATTGCATTTGCTAGATAAACGGCATGAGTGCGAACCGTTGCAAGATATTGGATCGTTGAGCTTTATGCGATCCTGGCACAAGGTGTAGTTACGTGCAGCCGACAGTTTTGCACCAGACCGCCATGCATTGATGCTGTAGAAGCCTTCTGTTGAGTTTTATGAGGGGTCTGGCAATGTTTGCCCGAAACTTGCAAGGGCTCGCAGCAGAGGCCGAGGATGAAAGCACAGCTGTACTGTACACCTGCATCTCAGGTACCGCTGCTGTTCCTTGCCTAGCCATCGAGGTTGTGTATCACATGTTGTCTACAGTGGCGTTTCGGTGACGTGCTCCCACCGTGGTTTGAAACACACATGCGAGGCGCAATGCATGACCGCGTGCCGTGCCGCAAGAGTGACGCTGATGATGTTGCCGGACTGCAGCGGCGCTCGTCATCATGGCGGGACTCATGAGCGGTCTCACGCTGGGCCTGATGTCGCTGGACTCTGTGGACCTGGAGGTGCTCAAGCGCAGCGGCACGGAGCTGGAAAAGAAGCACGCAGAGCGCATCATACCGGTCGTCAAAAACCAACACTTGCTGCTGGTCACCCTGCTGCTGTGCAACGCCGCGGCAATGGAGGTGGGGCGGATGGCGCGTCAATCCACCTCTGCGTTGTTTGCTTGAAGTATGCCATGTGGTCGATGGATGGGCGCCTTGCGTGCTGCAACTGCACATCTGATGCACGCATGATGTGCCTGGTCCTTCCCTGTCTATTTCAACCATTTGGTCAACTTACATGGTCAACTTACATGGTCAACTTCGTGCAGGCGCTGCCGATCTTCATTGACAAGCTGACAGACCCGATCACGGCCATCGTGTTGTCCGTCACGGTGGTGCTGGCTTTCGGCGAGATCATCCCGGTAAGCATCCTGGCCGGCATCAGGGTTGTTGCTGTGTGCGTCAGAGGAACTTCGTGCATGCCAATTCTACGACGTCACTGCCAATCACCTGAAGCAGGCTGGCATGCTGAACGGCACCCTTCAAACTGAAGAGCTGACGTGGGGTGTTCACTGCCTCTGCAGCAAGCCGTGTGCTCCCGATACGGGCTGGCGGTGGGCAGCTACAGCTCCTGGTTCGTGCGCGCCCTCATGATCGTCTGCTGGCCCATCGGTGCGCCTTCCTGCTACACCGCCGACGCAAGCAACCTGCACCACTTGCTGCGCTGAGCCTCTCGCACACCTCCCTGCATGCATGCTGACAGCCAGCATACGTGTTACGTCTATGTAGACCCAGCAGTGACTCACCTGCCCGTGGCCCCCGTTGCAGCCTATCCCATCGCCAAGCTGCTGGATTACCTTCTGGGAGCCGAACACTCGGTGAGTTGCGTCTGCACCGCATCTGCAGAAGCACGCCCGAGCATGCAGTGTTGCGCTGCGTGTGAAGCAGCCAGATGTTGCAAATGTCCAACCTCGTCGCATTGACGCGAGCCTCGGCGCGCTCTGATGGTAACACTGCCGCCCTGTGCAGGCACTGTTCAGAAAGGGGCAGCTGAAGGCGCTGGTGCGTATTGCACTGAGATGTGGAAGCCTCGTTTCTCCCTGCTTGTCTTCCTGACCGTCCTGGCCGTGCGTCATTTCACCTCGTGACCGCACGCACGCCGCTAAAAACGGCCTCGCGCAAGATGCACATGTCGACGCTTGTTACCACCTTGCACAAGATTCGCACATCGAAACTTTTGCGATGCAGGTGGACATCCACTCGGCGCAGAGCGGCATGGGCGGGTACCTGACACCAGACGAGGTGACGGTCATCCGGGGCGCACTGGACCTCACCTCCAAGCGCGCCCGCCAGGCGATGACGCCGCTGGACAAGGTCCGGCGACCCCCGTAACCTGCAGAACCTGAAATTCCACTTGCACATCCACCGTGTGGGTTTAGGTCACTGCATGCTCGCCTTGTTCACATCCACAGCGCTCCAGCAATCACTGGCGGGACCAGTTGCGTCCACCCTGGATCGATGGCCAGGTGCCTGTGCTGTCAGTGGGCGCAACACGACACATTTGAGAATGACAACCTGTGAACTTCCTCATCATCTCTGTGCTCTTGATCACGGGTGTGCGCTGGCGGCAGACTCGGTGCTGGGCGCAGAGGCACTATATCATGCACATGTGTCAACATGCAGTTTGCTCTTGTCCTTCTGGTACTCAGCAGCTCTCCTCCCTTTTGCAGTTGTGTGCACTGTCTGCGGGCACGGTGCTGGGCGGGGAGGCGCTGCACATCCAGCAAAGTTGACTGTGACTTCATGTTGTAGGAACGCGAAAGCAGCCTTGCTCTGTCAATCGCAGGTGTTTGCGCTGGCAGCGGACACGGTGCTGGACGGGGAGGCACTGGCGCGCATCCTGCGCATGGGCCACTCGCGCGTCCCGGTGCACACGCCCGGCGACCGCACCGACCTGCTGGGCGTCGTCCTCGTCAAGGAGCTGGTGCTGCTGGACCCCGACGACCGGGTGCGCCGACATGCAAACCCTGAGTTTTGGGGGAAACACCTCAACCCTAAAACTCTCCTTGTCTCGTCAAGGAGCTGGTGCTGCTGGACCCCGACGACCGGGTGCGGATCGCTGTAGGCTTGGGCAGATCTGCCATATGTGGCAGAAGGCTGTTTGCTAGACCGTTCGTCGCAGACCGCTGGATACCCTTTTGGCAAACATGCCAGCAGTCCTGCAGAGGCCTCCTACCGCCTGCTCTGCTACCGGTGCAGTGCGGTGCAGCGCAGACCGCTGGACCGCCCTTCTGGCAAATTTGTCAGTGGTCCTGCACATAGTCCTGCACATTCTGATCCACCGGCGAAACTTAGTATTTGGTCAAGCTAATATTTGGACATCTCCTGATGTAATGGTGCGTCTTGAGCGCAGGTGCGGGTGGACGGCATGCGCATCCGACAGGTGCCGTTCCTGGGTGCGGACCTCCCCATGTACGATCTGCTGCGCCTCTTCCAGGTGCGCTGTTCCCTCCCGACAGGCCGTCTGCCTGCTCTGCTCTGCTCTCTGACGGTGCTGCACGTTTCGCCGCAGGACCTCCGCACACGCTGCTGTCTCTGCCTGTGCCTCTCCAGTGCTTTACGACGAGCACTGCAGCACCAACAGATCAGAACTGCAATACCCTCTCAGCCCGATGGGGCTCGAGCCAAAACCAGACATCTTCACGCCAAGAGCACGACGACTTGTGAAAAAACGCGAAAACTCCGAGAACATCACTGCTGCTCGCCGTATCGCGCAGACGGGGCGGCCGCACATGGGTTTTCTGCGCGAGCCATGTGTTGCGCAATTGCTTGCGTCGCTGTTGCTGGTACTACGTCATTACATCTCGCTCCACCGCGCGCAGACGCTGGTAGTGCAGTGTTCAATCTTGCTCCACCGCCCGCAGACGGGGCGGTCGCACATGGTGTTCCTGCGCAAGCCGCGGCCGCACGAGGACAACGTTGCCGCCGCCATGGCGGACCTCAACGTGCACAGCGGCGCCGGCGCCAACGCGCATCCTGGCCCCGCCGGCACCGTCGCCGTCACGCTGGAGACCAACCCGGCCCCCGGCAGCGACGAGGTTTGTCTCTGCCGCCCTGCTGCCCTTGTGTTGCATTCCAAAACGAGCACCATCAGAAAGAGCACCGGCATCGTCGCCGCCACGCTGGAGACCAACCCGGCCCCCGGCAGCGACGAGGTGCGTGTGGAAAGGCAGATTCTTTTTCTGGTTTCTGTTTGCGTTATTCGTTTGTGTGCATCCTACAACGAGCGCGGCTTGGGCCTTGGCTGCAGCTATGACAGATGCGCCATGGCGGCATCCCTTTCCAGCCGGCCGCCGGGCAGCTGGCCTGGCGCCGCACGCCTGCAACCGCTGGCCCCTCGAATGCTGCACTCAAGGCTGCGAATGCCGGCGCAGATGTTGCCTGCACAGCATCCAGATGCGACCAGCAGCTGCATCTGTCCCCTCTCAAGTGCAAAGTAGAGCAAAGTAGAGAAGAGCAGCAACGACATGCACATCATGAAGCATCTCAACAAGATTTTGGTAGAAATATATGATGACTTTGCAAAGTGCACCAACCCAACCCCAGGAGGAGGCACAGGGCGAGGAGCTGCGAGTGCGCTGCCAGTCAGGACGCAAATGACCATTTTGTATTTGAATGATACAGCATATCAGTATTGTGTCTGTGAATGTATTCTCAGGAGGAGGCAGAGGACGAGGAGCTGTGTGAGTACGAGGAGCGGGCTGCGCCGGGCGACACCGTTGGCTTGGTACGATCGCCGCCCCCTGAAAGCATCAGAAAGTAATTCTGCCCGTGCAGTCTGCATCCGCGGCCTGCTGCCGTCCTGCAGCACAGTGCCCCAGCAGTGCGCACCTGCCTGTTGATGAAACCATGTACTGGATTTGCGAGGCATGAAGGCACAAACCATCTCCAGCATGTCTCGGTGTTGGAATGGACAGCGTCATGTCCAGCCGCAGCACTGAGGCTGAACACTGCTGAACACTGCTGAACAGTGCTGAACACTGCGCGCCCCTGTCCCTCTTCCTGAGAAACGATGTCAACTGTTTCATCGCCCCCCAGATCACGATCGAGGACATCATAGAGGAGCTCATCGGCACCGAGATAGTGGACGAGACGGACACCCACGTCGACAACGAGCGCAAGGAGCGCGTCAACCCGAAAACCCTGGTGCGCAAAACCCTATAACAATACACCATCTGGCAAACCGTGTCATCCTGGATCAACGAGCTCAAGGCGCGCGTCAACCCGCAAAATGCTGGTGCGCAAAACCCTGTAGTAGCTGAAAGCAAATCGTTCTGAAGGCCCACTACCCTGGTTTAACTTGTGCAAGGAGCACGTCAATCCGAAACAGTGGTGCGCCCCTCCTCAACAAACCCCAAAGCAGTTGGAATACAAACGCTCTGGCACAGCGCACCATCCTGCGTCAACGAGGGCAGAGAGTGCATCAACCCTGCACCCTGTGGTGTGGCCGTCGCCTCCGCCTCTCTGAACCCTCGCTCTTTATGCTGGAACTTGAGCCTTTCCTGCATGCGCAGCATGAGTAGGCGATGTCGTCTGTCACCAACAAGCATGCATCATGAACGGTCTTTGTATGGCTGCTGTGGTGCAACCTCTGTGTGGCCGGCTGCAGGCGAGCCGGTTGCCGGAGAGTTTGCGGGCGGCGCTGAAGATGGACCGCGCCCAGTCGAATCGCAGACGCCCACGCATGCAGGTGCGCCTGCTGTTATTTCTGCCTTGTTGAGTCTGCTGTGTTAGCCTGCTCTGTTGAGTCTGCTCTACTGAGTGCGCCTGCGGAGAGGCATGTAGCACTTCATGTCGACATGCGTGCGAGGCCTTCGATCCAATCGAAACTTGCAAGAGAGTGACAACACTTGGAAACGACGTTGTTCCGTCAGGACGCGCCGGCGTTGATGTCGCGGGGCAACTCCGGGGTGGGGCTGCCGGACGGGGAGCACGCGGGGGCGCTTGCGCAGAAGCAAAAGCTGCGGCGCGCCTCCACCGGCAGAGAGGCCGCCATCGACCGGTGCGACGCACAGCCGGCGCTTGTTTGCGCTACTTGTCCTGTTATAACTATCATAATTCTTTAAATGGTCTATCGTGCAGCTGCCACATGGCTCGAGGAAGCGGCAGCAGATCAGAGGCAGCAGTTGCGAGCCAATTGCGAGCCAAGCAGGCAAGAACCACCCTTGTGTCAGCGCCGCAGGTATTGACGGGGGGTCCCCCTGCGGCGGTGCCACATGTGTGCATTTCTGGCTGCAGGGGCGTGCGGGAGCTGCGGCGAAGCTACACGGACGAGGGCGACATGTTGCACGAGCCGCTGCTGCAGGACGAGGGGTATTCTGACTACGCCGCCGCACTCAGCAGCGGCGGCAATGGCAGCGGCAGCGCCAGCGGCGTCGCGAGCAGCGACGAGCTACGGCCCTCCACCGCATAGTGTCGGGATGCACAGCTGGCAGCGGCATCCGCGGCAGCGGCAGCGGCAGCGTCAAAGTGGCAGCGCCAGCGGCAGCGGCGGCGCCAGGCATGCCACTACATAGTGTCGAACCCGCCGCTCGCGCCGCCGCGAGCCGCGACCGGCCCGCACATGTATTGGAGACGCCTGTGTGTCCGGAACAAATCATCTGCCCCTGTGACCCGCTTCTGTCTGCGCCTTGCCGCTGTGGGCATGGCACATTGCAGGTGCCGCGGGTTGGGCAGGGTGCATGTGCTGCACAACAGTGTCTGAGAGGCGGAATTGCCTGTCAATCTTGGAGCCCTGCGCCAGCTTGTGCTGCAACACGCATGACCTCTGCCGCATCATTCTTGTACACCAGCAACCTCAAGATGTTCAGGGCTACTAGGCTGGTGCCCAACCTGATGTCGGATGCGTGCTCGTGAACACCTCCTACGGCTTAGACTGCAGTGCATGACAGTGCAGTATTTTCACACAGTAGATGTTCGAAAGCTGAAGCAGGTAGCTCCTGAAGCCCTCAAGAACTCCCATGCAGCAAAGTTTGCAGAGATGGTGTCCGGCGGCCGTCGCAACGACAACGAGATGAACACCAATGCTTGTATGTATCACAGCTGAGTGGTGCGCCGACGATTATGATACTGCCACTTTCAGTTTTACTGCTGCGCGTTCCCGGCTGCCCGACGAAAGAATGACAGGTTCGTTGACTTGGTTTCTCGGTCCAGATCTCGCACTGAAGCTCTTCACTCAGTCGCCATTGCCCGGTCCGTCTGCGGCCTGCACCTCCGGCACGGGCGCGGTGTCGCTGGGGCCCTGCGACGCTGACACCTGCGGGAATGGCCACGAAAAGTGTTGTGTGTGTGTCCGCGCACTCACGTTGCCTCGTTCCTGTGCACGCACTCGTCGCGCCCCATCCTGTGCATCACGACATCCCACCTTGCAAGACCTCCCCGCAAGAGGGTCAGGATCCGGCTGTCGTGCCGTCATCATGACAACGGATTCCGGCATGTGATGGACATAGCAGCTGCAGAAAGTGGCCAGGACAGGGTTGTGGAAGTAGGAGGCGGAAGACATGAAATGCTGACCTGTGTTGGCGGCAGCCGGGTGTACAGCAGCCGGTTGGGGGTGCCCGGCTGCAGCTGGCTGGCGTCCAGCACGCCGGGAGTGGCGGCGGCCACCAGGCCGGCCTGCACCTCCGCCGGCGTTGCCTGGGGATTGTCTGCAGCACACGTTGCGGCACTAAATCAATAGATATTGCTTGCGAGCGACCTCCAGGCTGCCACTGCTGCCCTTGATTGACACTGTCTACCTGTGTTCCGTGCACTGTCTTGGTGGTGTGAAGAGTACCTGCGAGGTAGATTGCGGCGAGGCCGGCAGCGTGCGGCACCGCCATGCTGGTCCCTGACGCGAAGGTGTAGGCCGTGTCGTTCAGCACTGTGCACCTCCCTGAAGCGAAACGTACACAGCTTGAGCAGCGGCGACGAGTGGCAGACTGGCGCAGCACTGTGTGAAGCACTGTGACAGGCAGCGTGCCAGCAGTGATGGTGGCAAGGAGCATGCCTGCGCTGCCGCACGCTGCGTAGATGTCCACGCCTGCAGGAGCAAGACGCGCAGTCATGCCGCTGGAAACGGCTGGAAACAGCACCCATGGTTGTGCACGTGGTGTGCTGGCGGTCAAACTTAGGGCAACACGGTAGTTCACCTGGCGCAAAGAGGTCAACGCAATGGCCATAGTTCGCCCACCGGTATGGCGCCTCCTGGTCCTGCAGCGCAAGTGTCAGGTTTCCAGGGAAATGGAAGTGTTGCATGGGCACACTGCGCCATGTTTTGTCAGTTGACTGCCGTAAAGAAAACAGACACGTCAGCACTGACGCACCGTCGGCGAGGTGACGGCCCATTTGGTCGCCAGGTCGGATGCGCTGACCGTCAAAGCGCCGGGCACATTCGCCGGCGACACACTGCACGCGTCCATGGCATTATTGCCTGCGCAGCACGAACGTTCAAGACTTTTAAGGTTTGGAGCACCTTTTGCAGTGGCGTTGCAAGCGCATCAGTGAGTTCTGCATGTCATCTTGATGGGCTGAGAGCACCCCAGGGCCTGCGAACTGCCAGGTTGCTTTTCCAGATCATGATGGCCAACTCAGCTGGCGCCCAAGCGTGCTCGCCGGGCGCGTCTGGCATCAATGCACTGACGTTCTCTCTTGAGAAATGGTCGTCCTATGAGATGCAGCTGCAATGCAGACGAGGGACCTCTCGATTGCCTATCGCAGTTCAATAAGGAACGTGAAGCGCAGCGGAGGCCATGACGACAAGCATGCTGGCGGCGGTGACGCGCTGCCCCGCCGTAGCACCTACATATCTGTTATTTTCGCATCCCAAGCAGCGCGTCACCGCCCTGCACCGCAGCAGGACCTCTCACCTCTTATATCAGCACCCTCACTGCAAGCAGGAACAGTGATTCATGTGCGCACCGGCGGCCACGGCGACGAGGGCGCCGGAGGCGGTGAGGCGCTGCACCTCAATAGAATCCTAGTGTTTGATATTTACGTGTGATTCGCACTCCAAAAACCGCACCGACGTCCACGACGACGAGGACGCGGGGCGCGGTGACGCAGCTGCAAGGCAAACGATGAAACACTTGTGCATCTTTGCTTTTCAACAAGGGAGCGCACCGGCGGCCACGACGACGAGGACGCCGGAGGCGGTGACGCGCTGCACCGCGGTCTCCAGAGCCTGCGACCAGGCGCCCACCGGGATGCCCAGCGACAGCGTCGCCACCGCCGGCTTCGTCGCGTTTCGCACCACCCACTCCAGCGCTGCGGGGTGCACTCTTCTTGTGCATGTTGCTCTGAGGATATCACGTCTCTCAAACCACGAGCTTGTTGTCCTTGCGGTGTGTTTAGCGACAGAAAAGGGCTCTTGAATTGGTAGCTGTTGAGCAAAGAATAACAAAGATGCATGCGCCGCCCAGTCCTTGCTGTGCAGCGTCACAGCAGGCGACATTGCTGCACCACGGTCATCGAGAGTGAGGACCTGGTCAGTGTTTCCATCCCGTAGCGCCTCATGATCCGCACACTCTCAGCTCTCACCTGCGACGACATTGCTGACGGTGCCGGCGCCCTCGCAATCGAGCACGCGCAGCGCGACGAGCGACGCCTCCTTCGCGACTCCCACGGTGCGCCCCATGGCGATGCTGGCCACAGAAGATCAACTTTCACATTCCACCACTCATGCACCATTGCCTGACTTGCACCACCTTCTTTAGGCAGCAGCCGCCCGATGCTACAGAGTGACACAAGTGGCGGTCTCAGGGAACGCTATCGGAAGTCGCTCTACCTGGCGACGATGCTGCCGTGGCCGTCGCAGTCGGGCGCCGCCGCGTTGCCGTCAATGAAGTCATGCCTGTGGCACGTGACTGCTTCAGCTCACGGCAGCCGCTGGGCAGCCGGCACTCAGCCGCATGGCTCAGGCAATGAATTGTGCTGACCGAAAGGACACGAATATAACATTGACTTGCCGCTGTCAGCAACGAACCCTTTTCATGATGTTTTGGATGCATAATGCAGAAGCACCTGCAAATCAGTCCCCCCATGGTCCCTTCATCGCTGCAAGGCGCACCCGTAGCTGACGCGGGGCGTCGTGTTAGGCCAGTCCAGAAACTCCTTGTGGCTGAGCCGGATTCCGGAGTCCAGGGCATAGATGGTGACATTGCGCCCGGTGCCGGCACGGTCCGCCGAGCCAAACTTGTACTGCTGGTCCAGCGGCAGCGCCTGCGTTGGTAAAGACGGCTTCTTTGCACCCTGAACCTGGCGTCCGGTACTGCGCGCCAACCGCAGGCACGCACGTTGAAGGGCAGTGACCGGGACTAAGACAGGGCGCGGAGGCTGGGGGCGCCGCCGGCAAACAGGAAGGTTTTCACAGGTGATGCACACGCAGGATGTGCATCTGAGTGCGCGGCAGCGGCAGCGCGCGGCACTGTGTCGATGCAATTCAGCTTCCCAGGTGGGAGGCATTGCAGCAGCGCATCAACTTGAAACGAGGCGTTCAAATGTGAACTTTCTGACTCAATGATACAAGGATAGCACACCCGCTGATCGATGCGGTCCAGGTTCCAGGTGGCGAGGCCCAGCTGCTCGACCTTGAGGCCGGTGGGCGCGGAGCGCTGCCCGCCCGCCGCCACTGTCAGCGGCGGCAGCACGATCGGCAGTGGCAGCGGCATGCTCGTCGGCGCCACCACCTCCACTGCGGTCGGCGCTACACAGTGAACGGCACTTTGCGTCACGTCTGCGCTGTGCGTGGCGGGGGGTGCGGCAACCGGGGAGGAGCGGTGGTTGTTCAGTACTGCATCTGGGGAGCCTGGGGAGCCCCACCGAGCCTTTCAATTGTGCTGCGCCTGTCGACCCGCAGCGTCCTCCACCAGGAAGAGAGGCTCCTTCAGGGCATTGGCAAACCGAGACCTAGTTCAGAGTACTGCACCTGAAGAGCCCGCAGCACCCTCAACCAGCAGGAAGAGTGGCCCCTTCATGGCATCAGCGTTCAGAGGTTTCGACTCAGGGTGAAGCACCTGAAGGGCCTGCAGCGTCCGCTACCTGGAAAAGCGGCTCCAGACCGTCAGCGGCGCTGCGCACGCGCCGGCGGCTGCCGCTCAGCTGTTGCACATCTGCAGAGCTCCGCAGCTTGCGCGGCCAGTGACGGCCGGGCGCTTGCCGGCTGTGCAGCCGGCGACCGGCGGCAGGCGGCGCGGTCGAGGCGGCGTCAAGGCCAGCTGACCAGTCTGAGGGAGGTCCCTCCCCTTTGTGGACCGCCGCATCCTCCTCACAGTACAGCAGCGCATCCGGCATGCACGTGACCAGCGTGTCCAGTTCTGCAGCAGTAAAGGTGCCCGCAACGCCTGTCAAGACAATGCGAGTTCGTTAAAAGGGTATCATCAGCGCTAGAACACGACATGCGGCACTGCTCGTGTGCCGGCACGGGAGGATATTTGTGGGACCAGCTTGGGCGGCACAGTGAGACAGCTGGCGCATTGGCATGTCACTGTGTATTGCAAGTTTGCGCATGCAGCCATTCGCCCGCACCTATCAGTGTGTGGCTGAAAACATGTCTGCACACGGACGGCATGTGGCAACGCGAGGCAAGACCGCTGCCGCCAGGCTGCCCAGCGGCATCCGCTGCGCAGATGAGCCTGAGGGTGTCGACATCAGCATCTCCCTGCACACGGCGATGGCAACTTTGCAGCGGCATGGAGGAAGCCGCATCTGCCGGCTGCACATCGGTTCGTCACACTCCAGCTACTGCAAGACCCGGCAAAATTCAATCAGATTTCAAAAAAGATCAAACGAGAGCTTCGCAGCTCGCACCCTGAAGACGACGATCAGGTTGCTGGTGCCGTTGTCGGCCGGCCTCTGGTCTGCACACACATGTGTCGCTGCAGAATCTGTGCTGCCCGCCTGCGCCAGGAGCCCTACTCTGGCTGCCGTCAACAGTGACAGCGCTACCAGACTCCCCAGGCTCAGCAGCAGCCGTCTGACCATGGCCGACGGGTGACGGCGAGCTCTGGTACGAGTCTGACGATCGGGAGGCTACAAGCGTTCATTCGCCGCCTTCTGCGAGATGGTCGCCAGGCCGCCAGTACCTAAGCGATGCAAAGACTGGTCGTGACGACAATGCTGCAGACCGAGCCAGGGAACAGCTGCAGTAGGCCGACTGGCAGTGGGTCGCTTGCCGCGGAATATTTATCAGTCGGCAGCCCTTGTGATGTCTGAACGTCAGCTGCAGACGCTGCGGTGATGCACGCAACTGGATATTGCAAAGAAAGCCTAGCACTTTCTTACGAGCTGCTGGCTGCGGTGGGCGGCTGGCCAAAATGCATGACGACAGCTAGGGTGCGTTCTTGGACACGGGACTCCTCCCAGGCCGGAGCATGAGTCAGATTCTGTCTGGGAAGGGCTGTGTGCGACTCGCTGTTATGCGACTCGATCGACTGCTCGCAATTGCAGGCGTGATACACTGCAGCGCGCAAAGCAGCTGCAAAGCATAACCTAGAGCGGTGGATCTCCGGCGGTGGAATTCGTTTTGACGGCACGATTGGACTTGACGTGGGAGACCAGGGTGCAGAGCCGATGGGGCCAGCTTTCTGAAGTCAACGATTCTTCTTCAAGGCCTAGAGCCATGGAATTTGAAATTTCCGGGTCAATCGGACCAACACAGCGCTGCATCAGCAGCGTGTGACTAGCAAATACTCGACGCGGTAACAGCACAGACGCCTGCTTCATGACGCTTCGCCTCAGAGGCTACCATTGCCGCTGGCTGGGTTCGCCACCACGCCGGGTGGCCGCTGCACAACCGCGTCGATCAGGCCGTAGTCCACCGCTTCCTGCGGAGGGCAACCAGATCACAGTTGTCAGCAACTGACCAAACTCAGCAGGTGCCTCCCACGAAAAGTACGCCACTGGGACACAACACGCTCGAGATCCAGAACGATGCAAGACGGGAGCAAATGGCAGCACAACCCGTCAGCAGGTCGGGTGTCATAAAGCGGTACCGACATACCTGGGCAGACATGAAGAAATCGCGGTCGGTGTCGGCGGTGATCTTCTCCATGGATTGGCCGGTGAACTCGGCCAGGTAGCCGTTAAGCGTCAGCTTGTGGTGAAGGATCTCGTTGGCCTGGATCTCAATATCCGCCGCCTGGCCCTGGGCGCCACCCAGCGGCTGGTGGATCATAATGCGCGAGTTCGCCAGCGAGTATCGCTTGCCCTGTGCGGAACGAGGCACAGCGAATTCAGGACCAACTCCATTCATCTGTGATATTGCTGTCTGATGATTCGCTCAGCAATGAAAGCCATGTGCAGACTGCTGCGGCTGCCAGGCTGCGTTGGGCAAGCACAGGTTGCTGAAGATATGCTCCTGCGTCCGTGACACCTAGCGGGAGTCACATGCTGATTGTCATGCTTCACTGGATAAGCTGCTGTCAGCGACGCATCGGTCAACGGATCAGATGAACAGAAAGCAGAGGTGCTGCAGCACCTTCTGGCCGGAGGCGAGCAGGAAGGCGCCCATGGAGGCGGCGAGGCCGACGCACACGGTGCTGCAGTCGGGCCGCACGTGCCGCATCGTATCAAACACCGCCATGCCCGCCGTCACCGACCCGCCCGGCGAGTTCACGTAGATCGTGATGTCCTTCTTCTGGTCTGCCGCGTCCAGGTACAGCAGCTGCGCCTGTGCACATGGCAACAGCGCGGCTGTTTGGATCGGGAAGGGTGACCGTCAAGCGCAGCATGCAATAGCAATAGCAATGCAGGCACATGAGCTCGGCAGCCATGAGGGACTGAAGATGCTCACCACTATGAGGTTGGCCATGTCGTCGTCGACGGCACCCCCCAGCCTCACAATCCGCTGCACACCAGTCGAACCATTGTCAACACCCAGCAGGCCGCACAACAAAGAACTGCGGCATTTTCCGTTCCATAACGCAGCAGCGCCGAGTCATGCAGTGATCATCCATGCACCATGCACAGCATCTGACCTGCTGGAACAGCTGCGAGACGACTTGCTGAAAGCGCTCCACGACCATGGGGTTGGGCGGCGCCGGCCCCTGCCCGCACCACACTTGCCGCTCCGCATCGAGCTGCGACTTGTCAAAGTCGATGCTGCGCCGCCCAGCAAGCACAAGTCAGCATCAGGTCGATAATGACAAATGCATGCATGCGGTGGCAGTTGAGCCTTCGTTCTGCATGCCAACTTGCTGCGCACCTGCGCTGCGAGTTTGGCATCCATAGCTTGCTGGACCCGTCGCTCTGGCTGCTGCTCCTGCATGCATGAGTAAGCACCGTGGTTGTCGGGGCTAGCAAGCCAAGCCAAGCAGGAAGGCGTGCCTGAAAGAAGGGGTTTGGTTCCGTGATAAGTGGCTATCCAATGGCTGTGAGAAGCTGGCAATGCCACCTCCGCTGGGCTGAAGCAGAGACTGGCCGGTAGGAAGCCTGCCGGGCGGGAGCTGGCAATGCGGCACGTGACTGCCTGCACCCGGTGAAACTGACTGCCTGCTTGTTTGCGGAAATCTGCATCACGCCGGCGGGTGTTTCCTTCCGAGTGGCCTGCCAATCACAGCTGCGCAAGTTGTGGTTGCTACAGTTGTCAGCTGTGGAGGCTAAATGTTTGCTGCAAACGGAAACATGGAGTTTACCAGCCACGGAGGCACACAGCAGTGCCTGTGAAAAGGTCATTTCCCTTTGCTGAGACTCTCAGCGGTTCCCCACACAGGAAGCAGGATGGACTGGGTAGATGAAGGTCCTTGAGCAAGCTGGCGGCTCACATGCCGGTGGCTCACATGCCTAACCCATTGACAGCAGGTCTTACAACGACATGTTCAAGATTGAACTTCGGCTGCAGGTGTCCCAGAACATGGACTTCGCAATTCGTCTGCTTGGGCAAAGCTGCAGCAGCGAGCAGCAAATCCCATGGCAGATCCGTGCGTGATATCGATCGCCTGGTTTGCATTCTGTCGCAGCGAATCAATCTCACGCTAATCAGCCTGAGTGAGGCTGGGGACAGTGTAATATCTCTCTCTCTCATCATCAGGCTGGATGTCCGCCACGTGTCGAGCGCTGGATCCGATCTGGGATTCGTGAATGTGATTCTTTGGCGGATTTTCTAGCGGTGTCCCATGCAGCGCTGCGGCAGAGCAGTCTTCGACCACACAACTCTGTGGTCTGCACATAGCTGTCCGCCGGACGTTTGACGCAATTATCGTGTACGTCTGAGCTTTGCACTGCAGACTGAGCCACAACAGGCTTCGTGGCCGTCACAGTGACTACTTCAACGTTTCGCACGCGCCACCGCTGTGCTCCACGTAGAGTTTACTTGCAGTCATAGCACAGCCAAGAAGCCAACTTGGTACATACAGACCGGAATCTTGAAGGCACTACTCAGCCGGCTGAGTGCCCAGTAAAGAGGTACGGCATGACTATGCATGCGCCGATATTGCTGCGCCAGGATACGCACGCTCACTCATCAGATCGCTACTCTTGAGATCACGCAGAACAAAATGACATCGAGACTGTCTTCGCCGATTGCCGCATACCTCGCATCGCCAGATTCTCCCATGCCGTGACTCGCGAAACCATTCCCGCAGAAGAGAAGGCTGCCCAACGTGCCATGATGCGCTGAAAGCCCTCGTGAGTTGCGGGCTGCCGATTTGTCCGCCACAGCCGTGCCAGCGGCACCGCGGAACAATGCAGCCGGCAGGTGAAGAAGGCAGGCTGTTGCGCCGCATAGCCTCCTTTGCACGCATCAGCCAGGCAGCCGGCGCGGCTGAAGCCGCGCAGGACCAGCAGGGTGGCCCCGCCTGTGTCGGCTGCCCCACCTCTCCCGCGGCGCAGCCGCTGCTGCACGCGGCGCTGCTGCACACGGCGGGCACGCACCCCGTCGGCATCGACCCCGAAGAGGCGCTTCCGGTTTCCAGCTTCATGTTTGCCGCCGAGGAAGACGACGGCTTTCTGGCGGGCTCAACAGTGCCCGCCGGCGGCAGCATCCTGCGCAGTCGGTCCACGGCGGCGGACAGCAATGGCGTCACTTTCGCGGAGCTCAGCAGCCCGCTGTCGCGGGCTCCGTCCGGTATCCCAGTGCTGCGCCGCTCCGGCACCAGCCTGCGTCCCGACGGCGCGGCGTTCGCGGCCATCGACATGCCGCCGCTGCTCAGCCGGCACCCCAGCTTTGCCGCCGGCAGCGACGCCGCAGCGGCGGCGGCGGCCGAGGACGGCGACGGCGGCGGTGGGCCTCCGTCGGCGTCCGGCTCCGACACCGCCTGCTTCGGGCGCATGCGGCCATCCGTGGGCATTGCGCTATCGGTGCTCTGCTTCATCGCAGCCGTTCGTCCCTTTCTCTTCGTCTTCCTCCTGTTCTCTTCGTTTTCATCAGTGTTTTAACCTGATGTGCAATCCTGCTTTGCTCACGAGAAGCACAGCCTCAAGTATGTTTCTTGTTTCTGTTGATTTGCCTGCCAGTTCTTGATGTCATAATGTGCACAACTGCAGGCATGCATCTTCTCCGCTTGGCTGCCGCAGTCTGTGCACGACAGGGCACACATTGCGCTGCGGGCTGTGCTGCCAAAGAACGGCTCCCTCTTCGAGCCCCGCCAGGACGTTGTCATCATCTTCAAGCAGGTGCCTTTTTGTCATGGCACACTCACTGCAGTACAACGCATTCTTGGCGATCAGCTCTGGAGTCTCCCCTGCATGTACCCCATCTCAGCCCCAGCATTAGATATGCACAACCTATAGAGCAGCGCCGTAGGGCACAGCAGGGCAACTTTCACATCCAGATTTGATTACCGGCTGCAGCTCATCGTGGCTGCACTGACATCGTGCACAGCGCGTCAAATTTCAACGCGCCGAGCGCATCAAACCTCAAGCCTCTTCTCATGTGTCAGCGCTCGTTTGGCAATGATCAATCTGTGCACATGAGAGTGATGGTATCAATCAATGCTGCAGGACTCCACACTGCTGGCGGACCTGCACATGCTGTGCGGGCAGACGCACGCGGGCGCGCAGCGGCCGGTGGCGCACCACCCCGTCTCCCCCGCCTGCAACCTGGCCAAGGCCTGCTCGCATGTGTTCGGCACCGTCATCCGCGGCATCGCCGGCAGCTTCAGCCGGTGCGTGCCCTATGATGTCACCCACTCTTTTCATTTTCTCACCTTTTGTCATTAATCATGATGTCGTCCGCGGCATTGCCGGCAGCTTCAGCAGGTGTGTGCCTCACGACTTGTGCTCACTCAAGCAGAAACTTGCTTGATGCCATCAGAAGACAACCGGCGCATGTACATGCCTGCATTGCTCTCTAGATCTTACCAGAGCTTTCAAGCTGAGTTCTGGCTCGCCCTGCTAAGTTCAAACTAGGCAATTCTCACTTGCTGAACAAATGCATTGGGTAAGTGCAGGAAGGAGCTGCAGCTGCTGGAGAGCTGCTTGCCGGGGGCAATGCACTACATGGAGACAGATGCGCCCATCCGCCACATGATGAAGATGCAGTCTGACGCGGCGGCTGACGCAGTCGGCGCCGCCCGCGAACTGCTGCAGGCGGCGTCGACTGCAGCACCTGTGGCTGGCTCAGCCGCGGCGGCGTCGCCTGCACCGACGGCGGCGGGCGTCGTGACTGTGGGCGTTCAGCAGCAGCTGGTGCCTGCCACGCCGCCGGCGCCGGCAGGCAACGTGAGCGCAGCCGGCAGCGGTGCTGCGGCGGCGCCTGGCTCGTTTGGCCAGCGGTACCAGACTCTCGTCGACTTCCAGTGGAACCTCGACAGAGGCGCGCATAGGACATGATCCTTCTCGGCACCCCTTGTCCGTCGATGAGACAGGCTTGTCACAAGAACAGAGCGTCTGAAAGGATGAGGCTCGAGTGCCGGTGGATTTGCTGCCCTTTGACCAGTTGCTGTGTCTTGCAACGCAGTCTGCAAGCGCAACCTGCCGCTCGACCACACCTACACGTGAGTAGCGGCGCAGCAGCAACAGCCTGCCTGCCTGCCCGATGTCTGCGTGCTCTGCCTTGCCTTCATGACTGTTCCTATGTTCAGGCCTGGCACTGTCGAAGGTGCCGCACGCATGCTTCACACACCGTCCGCAGCCAAAAGTCGCACTGAAACGACACAATAACCTGCAGGTATGGCACCAACAGCGCCGCGGGGACCGGCGCAGGCACCACCATCTACATCGTGGACTCTGGCCTGCAGCCCGGCTTGGAGGATTTTGCCAACGGGACAGGAGCGGCAGCGTCTCGCGCCTCTGCAGGGTACGCTGCCATGCTGGTGGGGGAATCAGCCGCAGAGTGCAGTGCCAGGCATCAGTCGCAAACGCCGGTACTGCTGAAAAGAAAAAAGGATCATTATAGAGATGCCAGGCTTTGCTGAGCCTCACCTGCATGGTGCAGGTGGAATGCCATGGACTCCACCGCTCAGTCTGCGGACTGCTTCGGGCACGGCTCGGCACTGGCTTCCATCGCCGCCGGCAAAGTCTTTGGCGTCGCCAAGGCTGCGAACGTCGTGGGCGTCCGGGTCCTGGACTGCAATGGCCAAGGTGCGGCCTGCGCTTGACGCCTGATGATGTTGCGCTGCTTTCTTGCTGATGCCGGCAAGGTGGCAATTGGACTCATGCTCAAGCTGGCCTGCGGTCAAGCGACAGATTAAGAAGAAGCAGACTTGATTCTCGACATGGTGCAGGCAGCGTCAGCAACTCCATCGCCGGGCTGGACTGGGTCGCCGGCCATGTGCAGAAGCCAGCAGTGGTGGTCCTGAGCCTCGGCTTGCCGGACGACGCAGTTTCACACGCTTTGGATCAGGTGTATTGATGATGTTCTGAACATGCATTGAAGAGGCATTCGAGAATGCACTGATTGAAGCCGAGCAGCTCCGTTGAACGTTGCACTATTCCGTTCTTATTCTTATTCTGTTTGAAACTGCAGACAGTGAATGCGATGATCTCCCAGCACGGCATTCCCGTGGTCGTTGCTGCCGGTGCGCAATGAACACACCAGCATTCTGCACGGTGAACGTTCCTTGATGTGCAGCCAAGGCGGAGTCCAGCCACGATGGACTGAGGTGGCACAGAGACAGATGCTCTGGAGCGTTTCAACCTGCACATTTCTCTTCATACGCATACGCAGGAAATGGCCGCATCGATGCGTGCGGCGTCGCGCCTGCCAGCGTGCCCGCCGCCCTCACCGTCGCCGCGACCAACCTGACGACCAAGTTCGGGACTACCAGCGCCTCTGACGCGGAGTCCCTGTACCGCTTCTCCAACTTCGGTACCTGCGTCGACATCAGCTGCCCCGGCGTCGACATTCCCTTCGCCTGCAGCAACCTGGGTGGGCGGCCGCCTCATCAGGCTGTCGTCTTCCAACCGTGTGCACCTGATGCTGCCAGAAGCAAAAACACTGCCCTGCTTGACAAAGCAGCGCACTGGCTTCCATCCGGCAAGTCCTGCGACATGGACCAGGCGCAAGACAATGGAACTGAATCCTGAGACATGTTGCCACAGGTCTGACGTGCATCACCGAGGGCAACATCTCGTACTCGGTGGCATCCGGCACGAGCTTCTCGGCGCCGCACGTCGCCGGTGTCGCCGCCATCTTCCTCAGCCGTGAGCCTCTTTGTTTGCACCTAATGGCTGTTTTGTGACATGGTTGCGGAGTGAGCTTGTGCGAGCTTGTGCGTTCATTGGTTGATCTGCAAATGCTATCTCGCTCGAGGTCATCGACAGCACAAGGTGTTTCTCGTCGTGCTTGCGCTGATCCTGCTGGCGCGATGCCTGCTCTACTGCAGAGTTTCCGACTGCGACGCCCGACCAAGTCAAGGCGGCTGTCCTTGATGCGGGGACGCCGCACAAGCTGCAGCACTCCGCCTTCCCGCTGCGCGGCACGCCGGACCTGGTCCTGTACTCCATGGGCGTGCTGGGGGGCGCGCTGATCGCCGATTCTAATGCGTCAGCCCCGGCAGCCCCTCTGGTTGCCGACTCTGATGCGGTGGATTCAGCGGCGATTGCACCGGCAGCTTCGCCATGAGCAGTGCATGAGCTTGGGAGGCCGAGAGATTGCGAAGCAGGTGGAGGGTTGAGTCGACTTCATGTGGCGGTTGCGATGTGCGCCAGTCATGATCGGCGTACATTGCCGCGCAACCGCCGCCGTAATCGCCAAGTCAACACCGGACCCACAATCGAAACCTGATGAGACCAGTGCCACTGTCATTCACGCTTTTGCGTCGATTTGGGTGAGCGACAATACATTTGTACAATTGTGGGGTGGATTTGTACAATTGTGGGGTGGGAGAGAGTTGTGGCATTTGCCTTGCGCAGCATCTGGAGTGCTGTAAATACATGATTTCGGAGCAGTTCGTCACCAAGTTTGCTGTTTGCTGTCGCACAACGTGTGAGAGCAAGCCTTGGACGTGCTGGACATTTCGCAATTGCACCTGGCTGCTCGGACCAGGACGTCAGCGATCCAAGCATTGGACTGCATCGAAATTCATGACATGACGGTGCAGAGTGACATCGCAAGCAGCACATCACTGGTTCACGCGTAGGACTGCAATGGTTGCAAAAGAATGCTGAAACCGTGCTGGACGTGCGGCTGCACAAATTTGTGTGCTGCGTGCCGTTTGCGCCTCCCTGATTTTTGACTGCTAGCACATCGCCATGCTGTCAACAAGCGTCACAGCAGCGCTGAGGCAGCAGCAGAGACTGCTGGGCCTGCGGTGCCTGGCAAGTGGGGCCGGCCTCTTCGGCATCGATCGGCTGCGGCAGCCGGAGGACTGGCGCTCGCTCGTGGCAGACACCAAAGCGAGGTCTGACGCAATAAACTACTCACGATGTCTGCGTCGATTGAAACAAAGAATCCGGTACGCGAGACTAAAGTTGCCATGCAACGCAGGTGCACCGCTCTGGTGCAGGAAGTTGTGTCCGCACCCAGCGGCATCGAGGCCATTCGGAAAACAGACGAGCTGTCTGACACGGTGCGGCTCGCAGCTACCATCTGCCTTCGCTGGATGTGCAGCTTTGCGCGCAGAAGCGCTGGTATATACACTTGGCTGAACAGCATGGTGCCATTCGCGCAGATCTGCAAGACATATGATGCCGCGGAGCTGTGCCGCAATGTGCACACCAGTGCTTTGTGGCGGGCGGAGGCGCAGAACGCCTGCATCAGCCTTGCGGGTACACACGAGCACCTGATTGCAGCGCTGCAATGTATCCTGAAGCTGCCTCACGGCGCATGCTCCAACTTGGATCTCCGCAGTGCTCCACATGCCGGCATCTGAAGACCATTTCCCAACACTGCAGGCTTCCTGTCGCACTTGAACGTGCACCAGGGGCTGTATCACGCCGTGGCATCCGCTGTCGGGGACAGCGCTGCCGGCGGGCCACAGCCTCCGGCACGCGGCGGCGCCGGCAGCGGCACGCAACTGCTGGGCAGCACCAGCGGCAGCCCTGTGGGCAGCACAGCCGGCAGCCCGCCACCTCCAGGCATCGACGGCGGCGGCGGAGGCGGCGGCGACATGCAGTCTGGCATTGGCGGGGCACACCTGCTGCCGGAGGCAGCTCTGCGGGTGGGGCAGCTGCTGCTGCAGGACTTTGAGGCGCACGGCGTGCACCTGCAGGGCGGCCAGCAGCGCGCGTTCATCGACGCCTCCGCCCGGGAGCAGATGCTGTGCATGCAGTTTGGTGCGCGCCTGGCTAGAACATGACATAGTCCGATAAATTCTGGTTGCACACTTGCATCTATTGGGCATGCAAGACGTCCAGGGTGGATCCTGTGGCACCGGCATGCCAGGGTGGCACACCAGCAGTGAAGGTACATGTCACATACCCACCTCCCTGTGCGCAGGCCAGAACCTTGCAGACCGCTCCAAATACGCATGGCTCGGCCTGTCGGCCTCTGCAGCGGGGCAGCTGCGCGGCCTGTCGCGCGGCGCGCAGCAGCAGGTGGCTCGCGACCGCGGCAGCGGCCTGCGCGTACCCACCTACGAGCACATAATGGCCGAGCTGCTGACACACGTGCCCGACGCCGCCATCCGGCAGCAGGTCTGCCAGCCGCAAATTTATTTTCCTTAAGATTGCTATCCGCCCTCCCCTCTTCTCCACACATGCACCTGCCCTGAGGCACCAGCAGCTGTGCAGGCTGCCGGCTCAGCGCGCTGCACACATTGTCGTCGCTCTGCCTCCTGCGCTCAGGTGCTTGAACTGACAGCATCGCAGCTGCTGTCAGGACGGAGACACGTGTGCTCCATTGGCCAATGAGACACATGCGGACAGCCCCAGCTTGGTTCGACAACCTTTAATGGGAACACATGCGGACAGCCCCAGCTTGGTTCGACAACCTTTGATGGGAACACAACTTGATGCAGGCGTATGTGGCGGGCTACGGCGGGCCGGCGGACAATGTGTCGCTGCTGCGACGGCTGGTGGCCACACGGCAGGAGGTGGCGGAGCTGCTGGGGGCGCCCTCCTACTCGCACTACCAGGCCAGCCGCGACACGCTGGCGCACCACCCGGCCGCCATCACCTCATTCCTGAAAGGTGAGGACACAAGATGAGGGTGAACCATGAACCAAGGCTAGAGGGACCCTGTCCAGGAGCAGCTCAAGGCGGTGTCCAATGAAGTCCATGGCCCTCCTCATCGCCTTAGTCAACGGCGAGGACAGGAGTGGATGCTGCAGCGAAGGCAGTTTCATTGTACCAGGACATGTGAGCAGGGAAGAACCGGAAGGCTGCAGTTGCACACTAGTTTGCCCGTCAGCCTGCCCCAGCAAACGTACTCTGTAGTGACGCATTGCGTGGGGCTGTCATGTTTGAATGCAACATGTTTGCTGCAGGCCTGAGCGAGGCCGCACAGGAGAAGGCGCAGGCGGAAGTGCGCTTGCTGCAGCGGCACACCGGCAGCAGGACACAGCCGGCCGCATGGGATGAGCTGTACCTGCGGGCAAGAGCACAGACTGCAGAGGTGACGCTCGGACACTGCTTACTGGATGTTTGAAAGTTTCTTCGATTGGCACTCGCTGTTCCTTTACCACGGCGCAAAGTGTTTTAGCGCCGCTTGATGCTTGCCTTCCAAGCCGCTTGCTCTATGTGTGATGGTCGCGGAAGTGTCTGCTTGACTAGAGTCCTTGCCCTTCGTCTGCAGGGCCTCGCGTCTTCATCAGCGCTGTGCACGCTGCCGGAGTGCCTGAGCCGCCTCAGCGACATCTGCCACCGCCTCTTAGACGTGCAACTGGCGGCGGTCCCGCTTGCAGCAGGTCAGCATAGTCTTGCCGATCTTGGTTCCAATCTCACTACAAGGTACTGCAAAAAGCAGCATCGCACAATCCAGAGCCGATGCTCTAGCCGATGCTCTGTGGAGGTGCTGGTAGGGTGGCAACGAAACAGTTGCCGGGTTTTGCAGGCGAGGCTTGGGCGAGCGATCTGCAGAAGCTGGCGCTGGTGGGCGGCAGCGGTGAGGTTCTGGGCCACCTGTACCTTGACCTGTACGCCAGGTGCGACCTGGACGGATTCTCAAAAGACCATGTGCCTAAGCGCTTTGTGACTCCTCGATCCTGTGACTGCCACCCCTGCTGCCGACAAGTGGCATGCAGAAGATGCCATGCCTGCTTGCTGCCTTCTGTCTCCTGCAGAACGCCGCGCTGCTGCTCCAGTCACACAAGCTGCAATACTTGGTACCATCAAAGCTCTGTGCCCTACAGGCCGGGCAAGGTGCAGGGCGCGGGCGTGCAGTACACGCTGGTCAATGGTCGGGCGCTGCCGGGGGGCGGCGGCTACCAGCGGCCCGCGGTGGCGCTGGTGTGCAACTTTCCACCTGGCGGCGCCACGCCGCTCTCCGTCGTCGCCGTGCAGACGCTGTTCCACGAGTTCGGCCACGTGCGGCGCTGTCTTGGTCTTGGTCGCGCTGTGTAATCCAGAGTCGAATTCCTGATGCGCGGTCGCATGCCCCTGCTTGAGAACGCCAGTTTTGCGAGCGTCCAGGAAGTCGCCCGGTGTGCAAAGCTCAGTTGGAGGCTGACTGGCGATGTTTATGGCAGGTGCTGAACGCGCTGTTGAACACCACAGAATTTCAGGTCAGTTTGCATGCACTTAAGCTGGATGGCGCCCATGTGCGAGCATGTCTGCCACCACTATCCTGAGCACTGCCTTGGGTCCCGACTGACATAAATGCTGTGGCTGCCTACGCTGCAGCATGTCGCAGGTGATTGTTGTCTCCTCCTGGATTCATGCTGGAGCTGCGTCAGCGTCATGATGGAGACGTGAAAATTGCTCGCCTGAACTGAAACGGTTCGTGGTTGGCCTTGGCTGAGGCGAGCACCAATCCTGCAGGCACTAGGGGCACATCAGACTGCGTTGAAGTCGCGTCTCAGCTCTTTGAGTACCTGGCCATTGATCCCCGCATCTTCGGTCATGATCACGCCTCCACAGCCGCGCTGACGGTGGGCCTGGAACTGCCTCGCCTCTTGTTCGAAGAGCATCCGAAAGCCCCCTTGCCAGCAGTGGGTGCGCCTCGTTGGGTTTCAATCACACTGTGCTGACACTGGACTGGGGCGCGGCCCTCGCTTCCCTTCCCGCAGCAGCGCATGTCATCGGCGCAGGACCTGCAACACGCCCAGGACGAGTGCATGGAGTTTTGCCGTCCTGAGCGCAGCATCGCATGTGTGCGGCGCTGCGGACCTGCATGGTGCCCCAACACCAACACATGCATGACTTGCCTGTCCTGCGCGCAGCAACACGCAGCGCAGCAGCGCATGTTTGCGGCGCTGGACCTGCAGAAGCAGGTCTTCTATGCGCGGCTAGACCAGGAGCTGCATGCGGGCGCCAGCGGCGCTATGGAAGGTTCCGCCGCGACGTCGGACCTGGTGGCGCAGCTCATGGCGGAGACGCTGTCCTTCCCGCCGGTGCCCGGCATCAGCCCCCAGGTTTGTTCTCTTTCCGTGTCCTGTATTGCCTGTCTTCATGTTGACAGCTTGCAGGCGACATGCATCATTGAACGGCGATGCTCAAGGTCCGGTCGGATCAACGCCACTGCAGCACTATAGCTGCTGCATACCATAATTGGGCACATGCACCGTGTCGCTGCCAGTCAGGCGAATGCCGCCTGGAGATCTGTTGTCAACGTCACGGTCGATGCCCTGCAGGCGCGCTTCAGCCACCTGGCGACCCCCGGCGGCCACGGCAGCAAGTACTACTCGTACCTGTACAGCAAGGCCTTTGCGGCGGCCATCTGGCAGCAGCACCTGGCCCATGATCCATTTGACGCCGAGGCGGGGGCGTACGTGCGGCGGAACCTGCTGGAGGTCGGCCTGTCCATCCCGCCGCGGCAGATGGTGTCGAACCTGCTGGGCGACGCAGCTGTGAAGTCCTGTGCCGGGGAAGGCTTCTGCCCGGACTCCGCGGAGCTCCTCGCTGAGATCGGGGCGTGATCAGCAGCGGCAATTGCCCCAATGCAAAGTGTGTGCGGCGCTGGGGAGGATTGTGCTTCGTCGGGAGTTTGCTGCAGGATTCGACTCAACGTATTCATCTGAAATGTTAGCGAGAGACGACCAGTGACAAGTCTTGATTGTCGAAGTGATGTGGCTTGTTGAATTCGATGGGCAAATTTTTACGTCCGCTGCAAAATCCGCCACATTTCGACTCTACCCATCACGCAGTCGCCAGAATCACGCAGTCGAAGACCCACACGCAGTCGCCAGAACGCATTTGCACGTCAAGTTCCTATTGCTGCAGGAAGCCTTTCCCTTGCACCACCATGAGCTCAATAAGGTCGCAGCAGGGCAACAAACCTGTGTGGGGCGGGAGCAAAGCTGGCCAGCACTTGGCGCGAGGAACTGCTGGCCTTCCCAGGACGACAAGCAGCCCGATGCCCACGGCGTCCAGCGACGTCTTTGCAACTGCAGCGCAGCAGCAGCCATCAGCGCAGAAGGAGGCGGCCAACGTGCAGCAGCAGCCAGACCCAGACAGGTGCGAAGCTGCAAGAGTGCAAGTTTGCATTTGCACTGGCTGCCTTGCTTGTCAGCTGCTGGAGCACTACACACACATGCCTATGCATGCTGCAGGCTGCAGCAGCCTGTCGATCTGCTCATGAAGCACATTGACTTGACGGACGAGAGACGCGTCCCGGCGCCTCAGCATGCACAGCACAGAAGTTCATACTGGACCCCAAGGACACCACTGCGGCCGTCTCTTTACTTGGCATACACCAGGCAGCCATGCCCGTCATCATTGCATCCTCAAGGATGGAGTCATACATGCCGCCGCTCACTTCTGCGCATCTATATGACGCCCGGCCATGGCCAGCCTCATTCACAACGCAGGAAGCTGCAGCGCGTCGAAGAGCACGACACAGCCGCGGCCAGCTCGGGGCCGGCGGCGCGGGAGGCGGCGGCGCTGTGCACGAACCACATGCCCGCGCACCTGCAGCAGCTGCTGGCGGCGCGGGGGCGCCTGCTGCAGGACATGGCCCGCTCCAAGGCGCTGAGCGGCGCAGATGCCGACCTGCAGCAGTGCTGCACCATGCACGAGGTGCGGTGCCGGTGCTGTGGCATGCCCTTGGAAGCTGCGTGGTTTCAGGAAGTGGTCCGAATGCCGGGGACCGTCACTTGACATTGATTGTCGCTCGATGCCCCGAGGTTTTGCCTTGAAGGATGGGCAAGCGCACCGCCACACACCTGGCTCGATCGTCACGACGATCGACAGCGGAGTTGTGATGGCAGATACCTACTAGGGTGCAGAAGCAAGGCCGCCGACAAGTTCTGCATGCTGCTGTGCATGTGTGCTCGGAAGTTCAGACCGCTTTGTGCAGGCGTTCCTGGCGGGCATCTCACTGGGTGCGGACTACGGCCGCGACGGCGCCCACTGGCTCATCAAGACGCTGCTGCTGGCGGCGTGCGGCGTCTGCGCCGTCGCCGCGGCTGTGCTGTCGGCCGCCGCGTCGCAGCCCTACTTCCCGCCGCCGACCTGATGATTTTCCTGCAGCGGCCGCCGCAGCCGCAGCTGCATGCATCGCAGCTGCTGCTGCAGCCGAAGACGAGACCGCAGCAGTGCAAAAGATGTGCAGCTGGCGGGGGCAAATGGAGGCATGATGGCCGTCATGGGCAAGGCGGTAAGGCGAGATGCGGTGCGAGGGAACGCGACAGATGCGGTGTTGGTCCCGCATAGCTGGCAGGTATGGAACTCGGGCGTCAGTTCCGAATTCCAAAGACGAACAAACTGTCCCTTTCTGTCGTGAGAACTCAGACTAGTAAAGACTGACTCAGGCAGACGACAGCTGATGAGTGTCACATGTGGCCATCTGGAAGATGAAAGCCTTCATTGGCGGCGGTAAATGCTGTGAAACTCGCAATATGAAACCGGTGGCTTCCTGCAAGAGCATTGGCCTGCTCACTGCTTTGCCTATCGTTCCCTCGAAGGCGAATCGCCGCTCGGTGCAGCTGAGTCCTGGAGCAGCCTGCAGAAGCGTCATGACCGACATTCAGTTACGCGTGCACGTGTCATGTTGAACAGAACATAATGACACCGCAATAACGAGACCTTCGAAAATCCCAAACTATCTCCCCGCATATTGTTACACGGAAGGACACGGACAAGCACGTACTCTGAAATTAACGGCAGTCCAGGCCGCTGCTTGGCGGGTGCTGCCGTCGCTGGCGAAATGGCCACATCGCTTGCTGCTGCCGAGCTGGATCCACCATATGCATCGCTGCCGTCGCCATGCCCAGCAAGCAGGCGCTCAGTCTCGCCTTTCTCCATCACTGCAGTGTGCTCCTGCCAAGTGCGACACCAGTCAGGCTTGACTAAAAACAAACGCTCACGTCACCATCACATGACCACAACCTTGGAACCTAGATTGTCAGCCTGGAGCCGCCCCACCATCCTCGCTGCTTGTGAATGTGGAGCCTCGGAATGATGCTGGCCCATGGATTATCGAGACAGCATCGCACTGAAGCAGCGTCCCACCTGCAGGATCTGGTGGTCGAACGGCCACAAGTGGCGCGCCAGCGCCGCGCACAGCATGTCCGGGAGCAGCGCTGCAGCAGTCGCGCACGCCAGCGCCAGCCAGAAGCGCGCATCGCCAAACAGCTTGCCGGAGACGCCTGCAGAGACGGGAAATGGGGTTGTTGACGAGTTAATTCCTGAATTACTAGGCCAGAGAACGATATAAGAAGACCTGGCATATGTTCAATCCTAGTGGGTGCCACCGTCTCTATCAGGTGCCGCGGGTCACCATTAGATGCCTATGAAGATTAGCTACCTATGAGGTCGGTGTCCTCGCCGCCGGTCGCGGCCACGCTGTCGCCGGCAAGCACGAGGAAGGGGAAGAAGCAGGCGACGCTGATGATGCCAATCATCCAGAACGCCGGCCAGCCCAGCGTGGATGACCGAAGCACCACCTGCAGCCAGGGTGTTCGGGTGGATTTTGGCAGGGAACGTGTGCAAGGTGCGGAGATCGCGCCCTCTCACCTGGCGCTGAGTCCAGCCAGCACCCCCACACCCACTCTGTTGTCGCACTTGCATGGTGAGCTGGTCACACACCAGTGTGTCCAAGCAACGCTTTTCCAGGACAGCATGGCGAGGCGCTGGGGGCCAGTCAGATTGGACTGCTCAGATTCCCTCCATCACGCACCTTCAGGTTGACGACCAGCACGATGGCGGCGTATGCGGTGGTGCCAAATGCGGTGAGGCCGCCGCTGGTTTTGCCGCTGCTATCAGACGCCCACAGCGCCAGCAGCGGCACGGCCATGACCACCTGCCGACAAAACGGATAAAAACTTAGGACATCATAAGAAACATAATCTGTGCAAGCTGAAAATTTCACTGTACATTTCAGCAGCATCTCCGAAACCCACCGCAGAGTGCCACACCGCCTCCAGCAGCCACCGCGCGGTGTTCAGAAAGAAGCTGGTGCGCGTCTCTCGCATCGTCTCGGCGTACAGCCGCGGGTGCTCTGCCACCACCTCTGCTTTCACATCCTGCGCATTGCACAAGTAATTGAGTCGGTGCAGCACTGAAACGTTTGTGTGGGTCAGGGTTCGCAGGCAGACATTGGCACGAGGGCAAGCTCGGCAGCGCTTCAGGGGCAGACGCTGCTGAGGGTCTGAAAATTTCTGTACCTGCTCGAAGGTTGCATAGCCCACGCTGGGCCACGAGGTCCTGCAGTGACGAACACATTCTTACCAGGGCACATTCTGCTTTGGTCAGGGTCAGAGAGTGAATTGGTCAGGCGACGGCAACCGCAGGTAGTTGGCATCAGAGCGGCAAAATCCAGGCGCGCACCAGCAGATGTTGAAGGTGGCCATCAGGGCTGTCGAGAAGATGGGCTGAGCTGAAAATCCTGCGGGTTTGTACATGCATACATTAGCAGGTAAGTTCTGCAGGACCTGGCAACAGGCATTTGCTGGTTGCTGCATGATGTGATGAAGACCAACTCACCTGAAGCGATGCCGAAGTAGACATTGGGCAGGCTGTACACGAGGTTCTTGTAGAAGGCATATTGCACAATCTCTGCATTCCGCTTGTAGGACCAGCGGCCGTGCAGCAGCAGCAGCCTCGTGACAAACCTGCAGGTGCACATGGGCAACGATTCGAGCACGCACTGCGCGGCATATGGGGCACCTTGCCTGCTGAAGGCGTGGCCTGTGAGCAAGAAATCTGCAGGCTGATGCCGATAGAACAGATGACGTGTTGCGCACCTGAACTGCGCAAACGCATAGTCACTGGCCAAGACGGCTGCGCGGCCCTCCCTGCCGCTGATGCCGCACCCAATCTGCGCCGCCTGAATCATGCTGACGTCGTTTGCACCTGCGCGTACATGGAATCTGTGTTATCATTCTGATGTCTGTTGGCTTCTCATTCTGCAGCGCTGGCTCATTTCTGCATTAAACATAGGCAGCTCACCATCGCCGATGCACAGCACGGTGTGGCCACGCTTGACCAGCGTCGCCACCTTTGCCTGCAGGCATCACATGCTGTAAGTCCTGCTTCATGGTAGCACCTGTGGCAGAATGTATGACCTGATGGTAGCTCAGCCATGATCACGCAGCTTTCACCGGCTGCTGTGGCACATGCAATGACCGCTGTCACTCAGAGCATGCTGCTGCTGGGGTGCCCCCGCCTTCTGGATGGGCGACACGCGGCAGCAGACGACGGCCTGGCAGGCCTGGCACAGCTGCAGGAATTCGCGCTGGTGGGCGTCCGCCAGCATCACCGCCAGTGCGCCGCCCTCCACTATCAGCCCCACCCCCTCCCTGCAGAGTGTGGTGCAACCAAAGGACTGTCGGAGCTACAGACATTGGAGCATGATCGCACAAGGGTGGAGGCTGCAAACCAGATTGGCGCCTGCAGGAGAACTGATGGCATGTGCTCTGCCGTTGCTGCCACTGCTGGAGGTCCAGGGAGCTTTCTTCGTGAAAGCATTTGGCAGAGCTTCCCAATCAAGTTTAACACGTAATTCCACAGAAGGTGCACCCCGCGTCAAGCTCCTGGTGCGCCGCAGCGACGTCGGCCAGCCGGCGGCGCAGCCGCTGCCCGGCGTCGTAGCCCTGCATCGCGGCAAAGTCCGCGTCCCGCAGCACCAGCGCCCGCATGCCGGGCGCCAGCAGCCGGCATGCCACCCCGATGCTGACCGCCGTCTCCAGTTTGTCCCCCGTCAGCACCCACACCTGCAAATGTTGATGACGCAGGTGTTCTGCTGTGAATAAAACAACCCTGGTCAATTCCTATGATGTAAAGTCTGATTTGCTGCGGCCACAGCACTGTCTCCTCCAATGGCTGTCTCTGGAGTGTCTCCCGGTGCATGCTCAAGTACCCTGCAGGACTACTGTAGAGGCTGCAGCATGGGTCCCTCGGTCTCCAAGGTGTATCTGCGGCGTCTCTCTGCATGTGTCTCCAGCAGCATGCAGGACTACTGCAGCAGTTGCAGCACCCATCCTCCTGACTCTACTAATAAAGTTGTCTCAGTGGCATCTCTGCAGCGTCTTGGATTGCGTCTCCAGCAGCATGCAGGACTACTGCAGCAGCTGCAGCACCCATCTCGCTGTCTCGATTTTTTTTGGTGCTGTCTGGTGTCTCAACGGCGCCTCAGCATGTGTCTTCAGCAGACTGCAGGACTGATGTAGCAGTCGCAGCAACCCGATGTCCCACGAACGCCATGACATCCTAACTACCCTTTCGGTTCCTCAGCCAACAGCTAAGGCGCACCTTCAGCCCCGCCGCCAGCAGGCAGGCAATTGCCTGCGGCACGCCCTCCTGCAGCCGGTCCTCCACGGCGGTGGCGCCCAGAAGCTGCAGGTCCCGCTCCAGGGCCTCCGCCGCGCCCGCCAGCGCGCCCTCACGCCCCTCCAGCGCCACCGACGCCTCGTGGTAGGTGCGTTGCCACTCCTGCGCCAGGAACCCATCTGCATTCCATCCTGACACAGAGGCCACCGCAGCGTGTCAGATGCATGCGGCAGCTCGGGGGCGAGTGCACCCAGGTGCAGGTTGCTCGCGGGTCAAAAGACACTAAGATCTCTCTTTGGTGATCACCTGATACTCCTGAGCCGACACATCCCGCTGTGCGATGACCAGCGTGCGGAAGCCGTTGCGCGCCATGTCCGCAAGGTGCCGCTGCGCCGCCGCGACCGCCTCCCCCTGCCCCGCCGCCAGCCGAGGCAGCATCATCGTGTCTGCTCCCTGCATGATGCCAGGCGCACTGTCAGTGCCAGTGCTCTGGGGTCGCCGCACCCTGCTGCCCAGCACACTCGACAAGACCGTGGAACTTGTTTGTGAACGTGGGTGGGGTATACAGTCGAGGAACAGACCTTGGAGAACAGGCGCAGGTTGCCGTTGGGCAGGCGCGCCAGCACGCTCATGCGCTTGCGGTCGGAGCTGAACTCCAGGACGGCCAGCACCGCCGCCTCCAGCGTCGCGCCCTGCGCCTCCACTGCCACCTGCGCACCGCACGCATACAATAATTGCGAGATTGTTGTGATCATGTACGATCGACTGGTGGTGTTGTCTCAGGTGACCGGCCGACAGCACTCTGGGTGCTCCTGCTCGACCGGAGCCAGGTCGACAATGCTGACAGCTGCATCGCGGGACAGCTCGGGGCTGGGGAGGAAGGCTCGGGTGCCGCCAATTGCAGCACCTTGTCGTGGGTGCGGGCGGCGAGCGTAAATCCCAGCAGGCTGGCGCCCTGCACCAGCGCCTCCTCGTCCGGCGACGACGCCTGCACAGGTGCGCCCGTGTCCATCAGATGGGACCCTGGCTCCAGATGCAACAAGTACTGCATGAGAACTTGATGCCAGAATCAAGATCTGGACCCGTCTTTGAACGTGCACGTGAGTGACGACCTCACACATTGACAGTTCATCGGGTGCCATCGCGCGCCACCCCAAACATCGCATTTCTGTATTGGGTTCTGTAGGCAACACACCTGGTACTTGATGCTGGCGCCGTCGTCCGACGGCTGCGGCACGACGGTGTTGCACAGCGCCAGCGCCGTCATCAGGTCCTTTGCTGTTCTCGCGGCGGCGCTGGGCGGCCCCTTCTGCAGCGCCGCCCGCATGTTCTCGCCCAGCAGCGCCCGCAGCGGCTGGCAGGCTGCCAGGCTGTGCGGCCCCACGGCGGCTGCCGCCGCCGACGTCAACGACTGCATTTCCGCCTGCAGCTGCGCCTTTGCTGTGGCGCTCATGGCGGGGGCCTCTGCGCCGCCGGTTGCTGCGCCCTGGTACAATGTGCCGCAGGTGCTGACCGCCACGAGGCCCATGATGTTTTGCGTCAGCGTGCCTGCGTGTTGGAGCGAACCTCAGGACCGATGCTGAAGCTTCTGTTCGGGCAGACCGGCGCGCATACCACATTGGAGGGGACGCACATGCGCAATCTGGCATGCACTATCAGGGACAGCGCACCCGTCTTGTCAGATAGCACATATTCGACCTGACCCAAGTCCTGCACACAGATAGCAAGGTTCAATCCAACACTGCCGGGCATCAGCCTGTGGAACAGAGTGCGCCTACAGCTCCTGCCGGACTGCACCAAGCAGCGTCAAGGGGCTGGCATCTTCCGTTCTCGATAATCAATACGCCACACCTCGTTGAGTGTGGTGGTCTTGTAGACGAAGGGTGTGTCGCTGGCGGCGTCGTACATCTGGCGGTCCCACGAAAGGTACATGCACTGCACCAACTTCACCAGCTCCAAGGTCACATATAGACTGCAAGTCAGAAGAGAAACAATTGTTCGATTGTGCGCAATTGTGCAGAGCGCTGTCGGCGGCGCCATCGATGCAGAGTGTAACTGGTTGCTGGAAGACATGCGGCCGCCGCTGCAGAAAGTATGTGTTCGCATTTCAGCGGCAGGCTGGCGCTATCACCTGATGGGGATGGTGGCGTCCAGCAGGATGAAGTATCTCACAAACTGCAGGATGAGGTCAGCCACCCCGACATTGACCTCTGGCCACCACCTGCAGAGATGCATGGAGGCTCGACACAGTTTAATCGCCCATCTACCGTGACTGATTGGCTGCGTCGTGTGCGGTGCCGCATCACAACAGCAGCTGCATCACCCACCAACAGGCCAGTGCACTTCGATTGCTGAGACACGATATGTTTTGACTCATCTGGAGGCATCAATGCAACTCACCCGTCTGTCCACATGTACCATGCCGTTGCCGAGTTCAGCTGCAGGAAGCGGTCGTTGGCCAGCGAGCAGAGCGCCGAGATGACGTTCAGCAGGACGAAGACCGCGATCACCAGCACATTCATGTTGCCCTCCAGCTTTGTGACCTGCGGCCGCAAATGCGCTGCTTCAGTTTCTGCCAGCGCGCCAAGGCCTGCGGCAAGCTGCGTCGCAACTGCATGGTCCGCACACATGCAGGACGTCGCAGGGTTGTGGCACAGTCTGGAGTGCCGAATCGATCGTGCAGGCAGAGCCAGCATGTTCACCTTGCGCGGAGCGTGCGTCCTGTTCCGGAAGATCTTGGTGTCTGTACCGCCAAAGACGACCAGCCCCAGCACCCAGTCGGTATTCTTCAGCACGCAGCCGCGCAGCAGCAGGTTCGATGCGTCGAGGCGCTCGGCGCCGCCGCCCAGCTTGTTCAGCGTGCCGTCAAATTCGTACAGCCTGCATGGTTTTGACGACCACAGGCTGACCAGCTTGTTCAGCGTGCCGTCGAGTTCGTGCAGCCTGTAGTCCATCCTCATGCTGAGCCACATCTGGCGATCAGGATTCAATGCATCGGTGCGGCATCAGGTGCAACAGCAGCTGACGAAGCAGAAGCAGCCTGCAAATTCAATTCCTGGTGTATGGGTCCACCAGCTGTTGGCTCATGCACTGAACATGTAAGACGTGTCGCGTCCGCACATCATCAGACGGCACCATCACAGCTGCGGCGGACCGCCGCTCACCTTTCGTTGGGCCCATCGCACTTGACGTAGCAGGTCTGCGCAAACTCTGCCAGGTCTGCCGCGGTGCATGCCGCCTTGCTGTCCGCGTAGCAGGCCTTTTGCTTGAGGTTGGTCTCCCCGTCCAGTGATGCTGTCTCGACATATGCGGCGTTGGTGGCTTTATCGGAGCCGGCCAGGAACAGCAGGTCCGCGGGGATGTCAGCGTCCTTGGCCACCTGGCATACAGTCAAAAGCGCTGCCTGAAGGAGCTTCCCTTCAAGGCGTGAGTTTCGCCTGCAAGCATAATGGTCAGTCCCTGATGAGCGATGTGTGTGAAGCGTATAAAGGCGCCGTCGCATGCATGGTGCCAGCAAGGCAGCCGCCGTCTATCTTCTTCTGGAGCCTCTTTCCAGCGGCATCCTCGTCAGACTCAGCAGTAGCATAGCAGAAGGCGGGCCTTGACGATGTCGCCGACGCGCAGGTCCTGCCAGCGGGCCTGCATGTCGCCGCCGACCCGCAGCACCGTCACCAGCCGGTGGTTCACCACGGAGTCGCTCCTGTGTCGCCGCACGTCGTCCACCAGCTCCTGCGCCATGAGGCGGCATCGCTGTCAGTGACCTCACAGAACTCCCAGGACAATACGAGGAAGTTGAACTTGTGTCGTGGAGGAAGGTGATTTATATGGTTTCACCTTCATGCCATTGAGGAGCAGCACGAAAAGGAGCGGCGCCACTGTTGTGATCCACGGCGTCGGCGACAGCTGCGGGATCATCTGCATGGACAGTGGCATTGGACTGACCTTTTGCTTCAATACAGAACGTCCGCAGCATTGCAATGCAGGCTCACAGCAGCAGCACCCGCACACACACACACTATCAATTGCCATCATGGAAAGGCCGCAGGGAGTGCAGGATCGGCGTGAGGAGCGAAGATGAAAGCGCCACACTGGCTGACCCACCTGCAGAAGCGCGATGATGAGGAAGTAGAAGTTGGCGATGCGGCAGAACTGCTGAAACAGGTTGACCGGCAGAAACGTCAACGCTGTGTACTTTGACGTCTTCACGCCATTGTGCGCCGGCCCGATGCGGCGCGCGATGCCAACTTTGGCCAGCCACCGCCGCAGCCGCCGCGTCCTTGCCTGCGTCAATTGTGTGCAGCGTCAGGTTGCCGCTTACTCCAGTCCGAAAGACACAATAATTCGTTTTGCGTGCATGTAGTAGTGCTGCTTCCAATTCAATTGACCGATAGCGCCAGGAGTGGATCCGCACGCGTCCCACACCTGAGCTGGCACCGGCCCCTCAAGGCGGCAGTGCACCAGCCTGAAGGAGTCCGCATCAAAGTTGCAGTCCTCCGAGGTGGTGTCTGGCAAAGCAGCTGGCAGCATGAGCGGTGCGGCGCCGGCAGCCGCCCAGGCTTGCAGTTCGATCCCGGCCGACGACTGGCTGTGGGCCTGCACAGCATAGTTGATCATTGCAATATTCTGTTCGTTCTCAGGCTATGGCAGACAACATGCTGTGCGTACAAACGACGAGCAATGAGGCTCATGAGCGCGCGCGGGCTGGACGCTGGGTCAGATGCGCACGTACCGACTGCTTCCAGCTGGCAGCACGGTCCGATTCCGGCGCGTCGTGCTTGCTTCGGCGTGGCGTGCGACCACCTTCAGCGCCTGTGCGATCTTGCGTCGCATCGTCGTCGTCTGAAACGATGTCGATTGTCGCCAGGTTGCCACTTTGCTGTGGCTGGATCTCGGAGCGGTGCATGCCAGCCGGCTCGCGCTACAGCAGGTCCTGTGGATTTATGCGCTCTCGATGTGGAGGGCTGACGACAATCTCGAGCCAGTCGCTCCTTCGCATCGAGCGCACTTCGGCAACTTGCGCGTTGGGGCTGCACAACGTCTTGGCGCGGTCTCTGAGTTTGGAAAGGACCAAATGTGTCAGAGTTGTCTGAATTCTAGAGGCGCACCTAGAGCACGCAAAGTCACGCCACAGAGGTGAAGGTGCACTGAAAAGGTCGGATGTTCATCGCAAAAGGCGCCCTAGGACAAGCGAATTGTCGGCTACCAAGACATGAGAAAGCCAATGTGATTGCTGCACATACACACAATGATCTGACTGATTGCATAAGCATAGCAGCCCTCCTGGCGCTTTGCTTTTTCTTGGACACACTTGACTCCAGGGCGGGGACTCTGGCGGCAAAATCGGCGGGTGTTGAGCTCTTGCTCCCTCTTTCCACAAGCATGTGTGACTGTGCCCCACAGTCGCTGGTGGTGCCCGTTGCCGCCTCGAGGCGGCAGCGACGCAGGTAGCGCCGCAAGAAGCTGCAGATCCTGCCGAGCAGCGCTGCCCTTGACGCCGTTTCAGGCTGTTGCTCATCGCCAGCGTCACTGTTCACTCATAGCGCTGGCGGCTAGCGGGTAGGTGGAACCTTTGCTCGTTGGGCCAGGGGCCGCTACAGCGGCACCGCCGCTGACCGCCAAACTTCGCTTACAGCTATTCAAAGTACATATTCTTATCGGTTGCTCACTGCCATGATGAGCCTGGGATGCCGGCTCAATCAGATAACCTCTTCTTTCCTGGGACGTCTGTCTGACAGTCGCACTGGCACAAAACCCTGTGTCCGCTGGTCAGACTGGCCAGTCGTGCGGCTCCAATGCTCCTTCGTGCAGGCGGCCTCTCGCCAAGCGTTCTCATAAATCAAGTTTGCTCGTGTATCAGTATTGTATGTGACAGCTTTCAATCTCTTTTCCAGCGACCTGCCAGCACAACTCCGCCCAGCCGCAACTCGCTGCTTCGTCTGTTGTACGCGACTGCTCATACAGGCTCTGGGACGCTGCGGCCGTCTTTTCGTTAGCTGGCTTCCCCTCTGCCTCCACATTGTCCCAGGTGCGTCGGCCGCCCTCGCTCGGCATCCTGTTTGCCGGTTGCGAATGCTGGTCGCTGACACGAAGTCAGACGGGCGGCGGCTGGCGTGTGGGCATCGCGGGCTTCAGCAGGTGCGCTTACAATTTTCGTGCATGCCTGTCGATTGTCAGCGTGAGGCCGGCAGTAGTGCAAGACACTGCCGCCGCTGTCGTGTACCCACCAAAAGACCCCCGGCCGGTGGTAGGGCCCGGTCGGGCAGGCTGCCAACATCTCTGACGGTCGGCGAGCGGTGCTTTGGGCTTCTCACGCATCTGAATGCGCTGCAAAACCGATCAGCACATGTTCTGGCTTCGAGCACAACTTCAGCACTTGTGCAGACGGGCCAGCCGCCACGACCACGCATTTGCACCCTGGCCGTCCCTGTCAGCCTGGTGATCGGACCGAGCACAGAAGCTTTGCAACAAACTTGGGCTTGAGCTCTCGTCTCGCAAGCTTGAAGCTTGCCTCCTGCAGGCAGGAGGCTGCCAGGACTCCGCCGCCGCAGCGCGCATTGACTAGGGGACTTCCATTCGGACACCATTCTCCACAATGACGCCTCTTTGTGTTGCATGCTGCAGGCTCAAGCACTATGAATACGCCACGCAGCAGCTCGGCTCGCTGTGCAGCAGGCAGCAGGGGGCCGTCGCTGCGGCGAGCCGCACTCTGCATCGCGCCGGTCCTCCTCGCCGCCTTCTTGACGTCCGTGCCGAAGGCCAGCGGCATCACTCCTCTGAGCCCGTGGGAGAACGGGATCGCAACCAACTACGTGCGTGCATGCGTGAATATACAGACTGCAGCAGCAGCATGAAATTATGCATGCACTGTTATTGCCGCTACTTTATCGGTCTTCTGACGTTTTACTGTATGCATTGTGGCATCAAACATTCATCCATGACCAGATGACCGGCCGTCATCGGGATGAGTAACGAAATTTGAAGTTGCTAGGGCTACAGAGTCACCTCTGCTCCATCTCTGCACAGGGTGGGCAGGCAGACGGCATGAGCCCGTCATCACCATCCTTTGGCACCCTTGCCGGCGCCTGTGGATACGGCGCCCTGCCCCAGGACAAGTGAGTGAGATCGCTGCAATATGACAGTATTTCAGCTGTCATCACGCATCAGCACAGATCGATGCATGTGCACAATTGCAGGTGCTCATCCCACAACAATCTGTTGTGCAGGTGGCCCTTCTGGTCAGTCGGCGCCCTCGCCACTTCAAGCCACTTCTATTCAGCTGGACCACTCAATGGCTGCGGGCAGGTGAGAACGATGCATGCATCATAGCAGGATCGACCGCCATGTCCTTGACGGGCGTGATGGCATCGGACCAGTCCTGCTGTCATGACCACGACTCTGCCGCATTTTACGACAGCATTTCACGACAAGACGAATTCATTCTGCGGACAACAGTGCTTTCAAGTCGAGTGCCTAAGCACTGTGGACGAGAACGTCGGCGCGTGCACTTCAGGTGCGGCTAAATGAGCGCCGTTTTGCGCCACTCTCGAGTTGGTCAGCTCAAAATGTGCCGATACATGTTTGCATGTGGTGAGCGCTACGCATGCATTCTGCTGATTCGGCCTGAATGACATGCACCCGCAGATACCTCCCTGCGGAGCGTCGTGATCATGATCTCAGACGAGTGTGAGATGCCGCCTTCCCCTTGATCGTGCATGTAATCGGTTGCTTGTTGGCGAGTGCGCCTGATTCCCCGATACGTCTGATGCCACCATATAGCGCTGAGTCAACCGATTGCGCTGATTTCTACTCTGCAGGCCCCGAGTGCGCATCTAATCAGATTGACCTTCAGGCGCTGACCTTCGACAAGGTAACTTTTTTATCCGTCAGATGGGGCGGAATGTGTGTTGAAACCTGCCAGTCATTCAAGGCTAACTCTATTTGACCCCGCCTGCATGCAGATGGCGCCGATGGCAGTTGGCAGAATGAACATCCGCTACCGGTGCGCATGCAGTGCATCCTGCTGCATTTTGTCTGTGGATGGAGATGTTGCTATGAGGTGAATCCTTGCGTTATGTCCACGCATAATGTCCAGGTCACGCTGAGTCCCAATCTCGTGAATGAACAGGCGGGTGGAGTGCACGCCGCCTGCGGACATGAAGGTCGATATCACAGATAACGGCGGCGCCGGAGCGTGGATCCGCCTCAATGTGCAAGGTAGAGACCGGCTTCAAAACTTGTCACGTGGGTGCAGGGCAGCTACACAACATCGTTGCCAGATTCCAAATACTCGACTGCCTTCACATGTCAGTTTGTGAGTTTTGGAGTTGACTCAGCCTTTTGGAGTTGACTCGGCCTGTATATGATGTGATGTGGTCGGCGCTTATATTATGCAGAGACGGGCGGGCGCGGCGCGGTGCAGGGCGTGCAGTTGCAGGGCAGCGACGGAGCAGGCTGGCAGCCAATGAACAACGTCTGGGGCGCTGCCTGGGAGAGCACGAGCGTGCCGTCCGGCTCTGTCAGCTTCCGCTTTGTGCCCGACCAGGGAGGCGAGGTGGGCTCCAGCATTGTGCTCGGGTTTCTTGAGGTTGTTGCTGCTGACTTTTGGAATGAAATCGGCTGAAGTGGGTACTGCAGTGGAGGTGTCACGCTCTCGTTTACGCCTGACCTGGCGCACAGAGCTGATGCAGCCGTTGGAGCAATGCAGGTGACCGCCTTCAACGTTCTCAACGGCTCTGTGACTGGAATGATACCCACATGCGTCCAGGTGAGATGCGCAAGAGATGCATGCCCCCAGCAGCCTCCTTTCGGATCATTTCCACTTCGTTTCTACTTCTTTTCTGCTCATTTGCAGACAGGACCTCATTCTTGGCTGTTTTACCATGCCGCAGTTCGTCTGCGCACAAAAATGTAGTCGTCATCACTTGCATTTGACTGTCGCGGCATTTCTGGACTCATCCATGCACACAGGCTGCTAGAAACATCGAATCGATAACATGCCCGTCATAATGTGCAGTTCACCATGCACGACCAGCCACAGGCGGCAGGGCAGCCTCAGCAGGCTGCCAACCAAGGCGTGGTACGTGCAGCATGTCCTGATGCAATGGAGGCTGTATGCTTAGGACGGCAATCAACAAACTCTGCGCCACGGAGGAAGTTGCCTTAGGACGATAACTAAAATACTCTGCGTCGCAGAGGAAGCTGCCTGTGCATGCTACAAGCTGCGCTTCCTGTCTCAACGTCAACAAGATCGAAGTATACATTAGTGCTGCATCTGCAGGTGGAGGCCTTCGGAGGCCCGCCAGACTTTGCCGTCACAACTGCCGACTCCTCCGCTTCCAGCAGCAGCCCGCCGTCTCCGGGAGGGGAGGCCGCCGGGCCATCGCCGCAGTCTCCGTCCCCATCGGGTCGGCGGTTCCTCCGGCTGTAGACCTTCCTCCATTGTCAAGCGTGCGGGCACGTGTCAATTTTGGGCTAATCGAAGGGTGAGGGAGGGGTGGTTTGGCTCGTCACTGCCCGATGACCCGTCAGTGTCGTGAGCCTTGATGTCTCAGCTGCAGTCGCTGCGTGAGACTGGCAACTCGACCGATCACATTTCTAGACGGCAGGTGACAAGCGGCGGCTAGATGCATTGCATGGCATACCTGTCGAAACTGAACGAGGAACTCTGGAACAGCTTATGTGTCTCGTCATCGCCGTTTGTGTGGCAGAAATAAGATTTAGAAAGCCGTGGTTTGTTTGGTCTCTGCAGTCTTGCCATCTACTTGTCTGCTCACTGGGGGTTTGTGTTGCCGCAAAACAAGAGTGTGATGTGAAATTGTCCGAGTGGAACCGAACGTCTGTGCAACCTCACAGAAACACAAATGCATCGCCTGCATTTGTTTCATCTGAATCAGTCTCATCCTCGTCACCCCCTATCTCTGCAATCCTGTCGTTTGCAATCACCGCAGCTGGTGCAACACCGCCCGCCCCGTTGCCACCCTCCACCTCATGCGACTGCGAGCCCGCGCCCACACCGGTGCCAGCCTGCGACCTGTCGCCGCCTGCGTCCGCCGCCTCCGCTGCGGGCTGCTGCAGCGTGCGCCGGAAGGGCTCGTGAAAGGTCTCGTACAGCCGCCGGACCTTCGTGGGGCCGATGCCGGGACACGCCGACAGCTCCTCCATGCTCGCCTGCGCCAGCAGCACACCTGGTCAACATTCATGCTGCTCATGCTACCAAACACTCGCGATGCTCGCGTTCGGACAACTGCACCCATGTGATTATCGCTGGGTCATGACTGGCCCTGATGAAGCATGGAGGGGCAGGTAACTCCACAGAGACCCGACGAAACCATGTGAGCAAGTTGCTATCTGGTTGCCGTCGCGTGCTCACGACAAGCACACGCACAGAACAGCTCTGACGTGAATCGCGCCTGCATGATGCCGGCGGCTGACTTGAAGGTGCGGCCAAGGGTGAGCACGTTGGTGCGGTTGACGCCGCGCACCGTCGTCATCGCCGCGTTGAGCCGCGACAGGTAGTCCTCCTCCACGCGCCCCTGCGCGCCGCAAAATGCAGCACGGTCGGACAAAGTACATCCGACCAAGTTGCGGATTACACGAGCTTGACCAACCAGTTCCCGTGGGTTTGCGGGTAAAGACTGTGCTTGCAGGGTTGAACGACGCTACCCAACAGCAGGGGCGTTCATGGCGTCTCAATCAAGGCAGGAGGGCGGCAGCTGCACACACACCTGGATCGCGTCTGCCGGCTTCGTCTCGAAGCTCTTGAATGTCTCCAGGTATCGCGCACACTCCTGCGGATCGCAGCGCATCCTCAGCCATTCGTCAGCCGAGCACAGCGCGCCTCCGTTGAGGTGACGCCGTGACGCATCATGTTGCTGGCTGAAAGCCAGAACCTCATTCGAGCAGTCCAGCAAACCGCATCGAGTCAGGAAGACAGAAGTTCAGCCACACCTGGACGCTGAAGGCACAGAACAGCGTGCAGTCGTTCAGGAGCGCCGCGCGCGTCACCTGCAGGCGCATTGCACAATGTCATGAGACGCCTGCTCATCCTGTTGCTCATCCTATGCAGTGTTGGACAGGGCACACGGCCTTGGCCAAAAGACCGACGGATTAAAGACTGGGGGAGCGCCTATGCCGTGCATGTCACTCACAGCAGGGAGACTGGTGCTGTCAGCTGTTACCTGGCTGAGGGGCTCCACCACGTCGTCCACGTCCACGTGGCACAGGATGATGCGCAGGCGGTAGCCGCGCTGCAGCTGCTTTATCCGGTGGTGCACGTACTCCGGCTTCAGCAGGTGGAACCTGCGGCAGGCGATGCGCTGAGCTGTTTCTGAGCTGGCTTGGTGCTGGATTAAGGCCGATGCCACACAAAACACACATGCTGTACATGAAGCTGAGGTGCGGGCAGGAGGCTCACATGTATGGCAGCCTAGACAGTGCACGCGTGTTCTACTGCCATTGTCACAGCTCCGGACAGGAACACGTCAGGACAATCAGCAGGGGCCAGCGCGGCGCGCCTGAGGGACAGGAACAGGGCGCAGGTGCCAGGACCCATCTGGTAGTCCGGCAGGATGTCGGCGTGCTGCCAGCGCACATTGCGGATGTGGCGCAGCAGCGGGTTGCCCTCCTGCCGCCGGCTGACAATGATGGCGTTCGGGTTGACCTGCGCTCCACCGCCACACTTTTGTGGATTGGCATGACACCAGCGTTGTGCGAGGGCATGATTCACCAGTCATACATTGCAGCCACCAAATGGTGCAGGGAGTTTGCAGTGCAGCCACACACGGCTGCACACAGTTTGCAGATATGCACTCGGCGTTCAGACCCAAGCTCGGACCTGCTTTGGAAGGCTGGCGGGACCGACATTGCCGGTGTTGACTGGGCCGCGCTGTTGCGCGGCCGGGGAAGGGCCTGCCGCTGCGTATGGCCTCTGCGTCGCATGGTTGCTGCCGCCTGGCGGCCCAGAGGGTCCCTGAGCGGGTGCCGGCGCCGGCCGTTGAGCTGATGCCGGCGCCTGCTGCTGGCTGCAGAGGCGGTGCATCATGCGTCAGCCGTAATATCCTCAGAAGGATGCAGATGGTCCGCGTTGGCGTGTGCATGCCGGAGGATGCACATTCAGATTGAATTTTGTTTATTGCGCAGTGGCATATGACGCGCCTGCCCGCCGAAGGCTCCTTGCGCTTCAGCGTCTGGGTGCTGCCCACGAAGCTGAAGTCATTGGGAGGCTCAGCACTACTCATCTAACCGCTGTTTCGACCACCTACTGTAGGAGCAAACCTTTTCCAGCGCGGCGTATAATCTTGGGATTTATGTGACTTTCACTGCTGCTACCCAAGGACGTGTTGCGATACTAAGCGGCCTACGAAGCAACGCTTTGCGACGGACCAGGATGTTTGCGGCACTTGCAGTGCAAACAGCAAAATGAGGTCGTGCTTTGCATGCTCTGGCCTGAAGGCCAGCCACACAATGCACGTTTCTGTCGCCAGATGCAGACGGCACAAAACACTTCCCGAAAGTCGACATAGTTCCTTGATACTGTAGTAGTGCTTCGGGAAGGCTACCTGCTGCCCATCGGGTGCCTAGCCCGGCAACGCTTACATCGCAGCACCAGCACCAAAACGCTGGAAGCTAACCTTGTCGCACGAGCAGCAGTGAAGTGTCAAGTAAAGCTTGCTTCAGACGCGATGCACCGATCAGACATTTCAGAGAGAGCGCTGACGGCTGTGGCGCTGGCCTGCGGCCTCATCAGCATCGCATGCTGCAGCGCCTCCGTCAACCAGACCGCGCAGCACTCCTTCGAAAGCGTGGACATCGCAGCCGCCGCAGCAGCTGCAGGCGCTATGCCAGAGGATTCAAAGGAGCTCGAAGGCCTCCTCCACTGGGCCATAGGTGGGGTGCAGCTGGGATGCGCAAGTGCCGTGCATGGCCGCACAGCAGAACTTTGGCCTCAACGCGCTGTTGGCACACTTTCTCCCAAGCCTGACGCGCGCAGTTCTACGTCGCAGAACACTCGGACCCGGAGCAGCTGCAGGCGGCCGCCAAGTCGCTGAAGGACCCAGCGGTGCTCGAGCGCCGCCGTGAGGAGATGCGCGCGGTCATTGACGCCATGCGGCAGGTGAGGCGCAGCCAACCGCACATTGCTTCCCACGCGACCAATGCTCACTTGCCTGCATGTGCTCGGCCAATCAGCCGATCTGATGACTTGCAGGAGCCGTCCTAGGCCGACCTGCTTGCAGGAGCCGTCCTAGGCCGACCTGATGAACTTTTCAGTGATTCAGCCAATCACAATTGGTATGCTCGACCGCAGGCGCCGTCTGAGGCCGACCTAATGAAGGAGGCCATCGCGCAGCTGCAAGTGGCCAACACGACGGACCAGCTGGCCGCACTCGCGTGGCTCAAGGACCTCGTGCGCCCCATCGACAACGCTAATGGTGCGCCTTCCTCGCTGTTTCGGTCAGTCAACCATCCGTTATTCAAGAAAGCGATCGGAGAAACAGAGGACCGCCGCTGTCCATTCCACACATGCACGAAGGGCACACGCAAGGGCACGATGATCACTCATTTCGCACTGAAAGTGCAGACCTGAAGCCGCTGGGCGGCATCGAACCGCTCGTTGCGGCGCTCGAGAGCTCAGACGAGAAAGTCAGGGCCACCGCGGCGGGCGTCCTGGCCACGGCGGCCTCCAACAATGTCAAGGCGCAGCAGGATGTGGCAGACGCCTGCCCTGACATCATCGAGAAGCTGCTGCAGGTAGTTGCCGCCAGTAACATCGTGTCCGTGTCGCGTCTGGCGGCGTTAGATTGCACCATGGTGGCACGCCATGCCACACTTCACCACGCACTCCACGACTGCATTTGTTTTGCACCCTTACGCTGCACTTGGTGGCACTCCGTGAAGCTGCGCTTGAAGGTGCTTCACTCATGCATGTCTGCCAAGACCCTGTGATCAAGCTGCCTGTGTGCGCCATTGGGTCGAATGCACAGACCGACACTGATGTGGCCGATCCCGACTACAGGTGGCGCAGTCCAATGAGACACAGACGGCGCTGAAGGGCCTGTACGCCTTGGGCACCTTCCTGCGCAGCAGCGCCCCGAACCGGCAGGACTTCTTCAGACAGGTCTGTTCCTGACATGACGCCTTTAACCTTGTCACATATCTGGCATCCCGCACCTTGCATCCCTGCATATCTTTCTGGTCATAGGGTCATACAAAAGGCTTCAGCTGTGTCCCTGTTGCCATTGCAGGGCGGCCTGGACGTGCTGCAGCGGCACTTCACGGACGAGCGCCTGCCGACGTCCGTTCGCGGCAAGGCGCTGGACCTGGTGACAGACCTCGCCAATCACGGCCTCCCGCAGCCGATGGTGCGCACTACTCAATCTTATCTCAGGGCAGTAATGTTCTTTTTGGTGCTGGCCTTTCGGGAGGCCATGGGCTCAACGGCGCTGACGTGATGTAGCGACTGATGCAAATGGTGCATAATTTCTCGCCTCATGTCAGTGCAGCATGTTTCTCCCTGTCTCTGGATTCTGTCTTCTGAAAAGATCATCAGCAGGCAGCAAAGCAGAGCTCCTTTTGTACTGACGTCATGCTTTTCCGCGGCAGACGCCGGCGTTCCTGGAGTCACTGGTGGCGGCGCTGAATGGCTCGTTGCCGGGAGACTGGCCTGCCCTGGAGCGCGCGCTGTCCGCGGCGTCAGCGCTGGACGGCGTCGCCGGCGCAGCACGGCGCCCGCCTGCTGGTTGCCGGCCTGCAACAGGCTCTGGACGCTGCCCGCAGCACGCTCAGCGGCGGCGGCGGCAGCAATGGGACCAGCTGGGACGAAGACGACCAGGCATACGCCAGCGACCTGCTGGAGGCCATAGACAGCATGGAGCGTAATCTGCAGCAGCGACAGCAGCAGCAGGCGGGCGGCGGTCGTCAGGCAGCGGCAAGCGCGGGCGCAGCGGCCGGCCGGCAGGCGCATGGCGCTGCCGAGGCGGCGCAGCCGGGGCAGGCGGCAGATGAGCAGCCCGAGATCGTGATGCTGGGGCCCGCCAAGAGCTCGGCCGCGGGGATGCAGGCAGGCAAGTCGTGCCGTGAGGCTGGCAAGGGGCCGGCTGGAGCGTGCAGTGAGGATGAGCTGTAGGGTCAGTGTCAGCAATGGTTTACAAAACAAAGAGAAAGCACCAGGAAAGCAACGATCCGAAACCACTCTCAGGAGTCCTCTATCTGGTTGCTGCACAGGAAGTTGTTGTCTGTTGTTTCAGCAGGGTGTTCCAGCGGAAAGGTTTCGGCTGGCGCCGCCCAGCTGGAACGTCGCGGTGACAGGCATGTGATCTGAGCCCTGAACAGACGTGATGGAATTGTAGCCAGAGCAGCTGAGCTCCCATCTGCAGTTTGCCGTTTGCTGATGTACGCGGCCGTCGTTCTGTCGCCAGAGGATTCTGTCCGTGAAGGATGGTGTTCGTGTCATGTCGTAGGCGGCAGAGTTGGGGTGAAGCTTATATGTTGGGGCAAAACTGATTTGGGCCTCCTGAAAGCCCTGTGAAACATGATGAAAGGAACGTGAAAGTCTGCAATTCGGTGATGGGCTCTTGGTCAGTTCAAAGCATGACCATGGCTCATAAGCTGCACACTTGGAGGACGTTGCCTGCCGCTTGCTCCCGTTGCAACTGATCAATTGTCAAAGGCGATGCCATGTCCCCGGATTCAATGGCTGCCGCAACAGCGCCCCTGCGACACACAGCAATTGCAACGTTCGACCTTTGTCGCATCCAGCATGCGATGCAACATCGAACTTGTGAAGCATGCATTGACGATGCGGTGGCACCGGGCAGATACAGTCTGGCGTGTGAAGTGTTGACGCCGAGATCGCACCCATCAGCATCCTCCAAGCGGTAGTTCAGGTCGCCCATCCATAGGACTGCGTCATATTCCGTAAAGTAAGCGTCTGTTGCCGCAGTCACAGGTGACCCGCAGCCAGCGGTGTCGACAGGCGCTGAGGTGCTGTCGCCAGCCGGCCTGGGCGAGACTGCATGCGAACACCCAGTGATCATTGTCATGCACTCTTTGGTGTCTTCATTGAATGTCGGTATCAACGATGCTCATATCCTGGTATCTATGATGCTCAGGTCCTGCAGGCGCAGGAAATCTATCGAGCCGCGTTGACTGCGGCATCACACACTTCAAGCTGAGAGCACCCGGCGTGTACATCGTTAGACGCACTGGCCTGCTTGTCGCGGAACAGGCCGGCGGCGATGCGGTGGAAGCCCAAATTACGCGCTGCCACCTGGTCCTCGTGCGCCGCCAGATGGCAGCACACCAGCAGCAGCCGCACCGGCCGGTCCAGTGTCAAATAACTCAAACGGACCCCGACGCCTCCCTTGTTGCCCAGCACATTGCCGATGCCTGGCGCAGAACGCAGGAGGAAAGACTGCTGGAGTGGTAGCACCATGCGGGGCTGTCTCAAGGAACACGGGCAGATGAGCAGAGGTTACCAAATGCAATAAGAGCAAGCTCGAACTGACCGGTGGCAACGCTGGAGGTCTGGACGCATGACAGCCGCCCGCCGATGCGGCGGTGAGCCAGCACGACGATCGTGATGCCCAGAAGGTATTCCGATGCGACGTGTTTCCATTCACTTCCTGCCGCCTCCATCAGCCGGCCCCGCCAGAGCTGCACCTCCGGGCCGCCCTCTTGCGTGCCAATGACCAGCAAGTCATTGACGTTGTGATCTCGGCCCTGCGACATGGGAAAGCTAAGGTTGGTTTCTAAATTCAGGCGCAAAGCAAGCAGGCCCTGCAAATGGTGTTCCTTGTCTGTTAAACCGCACCAGCAGGTGTAGAGCGGATGCGCGGCCGGGCAGCCTGGAGTTTGTGTTGAAGGTGACGCAGCGGATGACCAGGGCTCCTTCCGAAGAAGCTGCGCAGCTTTCTTCATCAACCCTCCTGCTGCAGACGTGTGCCGGCTGCTGTAGCTGTGCCAGCTGTGCTGGCTCAGCAACGTCCCGTGCAGAGGTGCAGGCCCACATTGGACGTTGGACTCGTGATCGCGTGAAACTTTCAACAAGTCACGACAATGAATTGAAACTGATTCAATTGCTATTTGCAGCTTTGCCAGGCGATTGGCCGCGGGGTGAAGTCTACCCTGAATCAATTCCCCTTCCCGGTAGCGCGCAAATCAAAATAGCTGCTGCGCGGGGGACCATCTTCATTGCCCTTGTCTTGGTCGTCACGGGATTCGTCCACGACATAGGTCATAATTAGGGTTGGCAGTTACCGGAAGTTAGGGCCGGTTACGGTTACGGTTAACGGTTACTACGGTTACGTCCGGATATGCGACGGTTGGGAACGGGAATCTCATGCTAGATGAGGGTTTTGCGACATCAATGCTGTCGCACTGCGACAGCTAGGTCGAGACTCTAAAGTTAGAACTAGAATGGTGCATCGCTGCGCGATG
>JAABUW010000568.1_pt1 | contig 71183 bp, 68 predicted proteins | sample 5560081 | NCBI WGS metagenome assembly JAABUW01 (sample SAMN10711882, study PRJNA513363) | rock metagenome | isolation source: Antarctica rocks | place: Antarctica: Victoria Land, Knobhead sud | reverse complement strand
CAGGTATGAGCTGATACCAGACGTCGGCTTAGATTCAGATTCTCTTGTCTTATAGGATAGAGTCGAATCGTCCGTAGTTATCACTCCGTACCCATATTTGGCTTAGATATGCCGAGATCTGGGGACGTGAAGAGAGAGTACTGTATGCAGGAGATCTACCGAGGTTAGATTGCCGCACCAGTGCCTTGAGTTTAAGTTATGAATATTGGTAGTAACAGAGAATACAGGCTACACGATACGTTTCACACCGAGCGCTTTGAACCTCAGACGCGGCAGGCATTCTGATATGGATTTACTCCCCACCCTGCTTCGTGCAAAGAGTAGGCTGAGTCACTGAACTCGATGTTAATCTGTCTACGGAACAGACGAAAAGGAGGGAGTTTGATTGGTGTAAAACGTGTAGCAGGAACTACAGATCGAGGTCGAAGAAGCCGAATATCACACTTTGCAACAATCAGGCTTGTCGTTCTTTCAGTAAATCTACGTCCGGTCTTTCCTTCTTTCTAAGAGTCACGTTCCTCTTCTCCTTTGAAGTCACACAAGCCAATGGTTTCGAGCATCTGTTCTGCCGTTTCGCCCATCAAAACCGAGCAAGCACAATGCGTAGCTACTCCGAACGCAAAACGCCCCGCAGGTGGGCCCAACAAATCATACGAACGCCGGGACCAATGTAGTAATTTAGAAGTCCTCATCATCCATATCCATATCGTTTTCTCCTGACTCGATGAACACAAGTCGGGTGCCTTCAGCTGCTGTTTGCCAAACCTAGTGACATGGTCAATTGAGTATCTCGGAAACCATTTAAAACGCAAAACTTACATCCAGTAGCGCATATTCATCCAAAGCTTGACTGAACTGATCTTCCGTGAAGCCTTTTGCGATGATCCTCTCCCTGACCTTCCTAATGCTCAGCTCTCCTCTACTGCCTTCTCCAACCGCTGCAGCCCCACTGTCCTTCATTGCGCGGACTAAGTGGTAAATCTTGCTGCTGGGACTTTGATCGGCTGCGCCTCGAGCGTCGTTGTACAAGCTTGCTTTGCTGACCTCCACCAGTCGCAGTGCTTCATCAACATCGTCACTGACTACTTGTGATGAAAATCGCAGTCGAGCTAGCGCTTGAGATAGACGTACTATACCCAAGAGCGTTCTAGGGGAGGTGTGAGTGAAATGCTTCTTGCCTCCTTCGTCTTTCTTTTGCTGCTGACGCATTTTAACATATGCACCAATCATGTATTCTGAAACTTCTTTGGGGACTGTGGGTCGCCAGCTCCGAGCCTGTGCGATGTATTGGCGAACTTCGTGTGGTGTGAAAACGACACCCTCAGTCTCCGGATGCTTGTTGTTCATATGCACGTACGTAACATGCTGTGCCAATTGCTCGTCTGATTCTCGGTTTGGCTGATCAAGCATTAAGAAAAGAACATCGAAACGTGAAAGAAGGGCTGCTGGGAGATTGATATTGTCGACAGGAGATATTCGGGGATTGTATCGGCCATAGAGAGGATTAGCGGCTGCTAAGATTGACGTCCGGGCGTTGAGTGACGTGGTGATCCCAGCTTTGGAGATGGAGATGGTTTGCTGTTCCATCACTTCATGGATAGCAGTGCGATCTCCGTCGTCCATTTTGTCGAACTCATCGATACAGCAGATGCCGTTATCCGCCAGAACGAGGGCTCCCCCTTCCAGTACCATCTCATCCGTAACAGGATCACGCATAACCGCCGCTGTCAATCCAACACCACTGCTACCTCGCCCAGTGGTATAGACACCTCGAGGTGCGACTTTGGTGATGTACTTGAGAAGTTGCGATTTAGCCACACCAGGGTCACCCATGAGACATATGTTAATATCTCCTCGTATCCGCATCCCGTCGCCCATCTCTTTAGTAACACCACCGATCAGAAGGAGGAGAAGAGCTTTCTTGACGTCTAGGTGGCCGTAGATTTCTGGGGCGATTGACCTCGCCAAATACTCATACATCGCGCCGGAGTGCTTGTATTGTTCTATTCTTCGAAAAGTCTTAGCGTCGAAAACTAGATCATCGTACGCTTTCTTATGCTGATTCACGTGCATGGCTTCCAGATAAGTATCCGTCAATAAACCTGCTCGAATAGCCTTGAAACCGGTATAAGGCGTTGGCAAGAATATTCCTGCTACATCAATAACATCTCCGGGATTTATTTGTCTTGTCAGGGTTCCGTGGCAATGCACAGTCAAAGTACGAGGGATATGGCCGACAGGTACTTGATCCGCCATCTCTTGTATCTTGACTTCCTGAAATGGCAAAAACTTGGAAGCACGTGTCGACAAGAATAATTGGCCCTTTGAATTATTTTGCTTGCACTCATCTGAAGGACATTCCACCATTGGGGTAAAAGACTTGGATGTAACGGGCTGAAAGACTTCGCAACCACATCGGTCACAGGTATATGCATTGACTTGCACTGCCGGCTTGACATCAGAAACTCTTGTGGTAATACCTCGGACTGTGATAAGATGGCCAAGGTGCTCCCCTCGTACGTTCCGGACAGCAAGGGCTTTCGGGTTCCGGTCGCTGCTTGACCCTGAAGGCGTAACGGGCTTGAAAACAAGGGTGTACCGTCGAGTGAGTTCGGCTGGGAAAATGGATTCTGCTCGGGAAGGGTCTAATTCGTTCTCGGCTGCCTGCAATACACTTTCATTCCGTCTCTCGCGTTGCGACATGATAATGTCAAGCACGTCGTCCTTAAAACTGGGACCAGTCAACTACATGTTGCGCCTGTTCTGCGCAGATTCGAAACCGACCTTATTTCCTTTGTCTCCTTCGGCATTGCTTTGTCGACAGCCTCCGAGAAAATATCAACATAGTGTTTTGTATTTCGTTCAATGGATTCAACAAGCTTGAGCTTGGTCTCCTCCGCAAAAGTCTTCTCGTACTATGGCCCAAATATTAGCTCCGTTGGCGCAGCTCCCAGGAAGTCGTTTTCACCATCACTGACATTTTCCAGATCATCTAGTTCGATCATGACCTCAGAAAGCTTCCTATCTGCCACCTTTTGTAACATATCCATGTATTTCTTTTTCGGATCCGGATATTGTCCTGGTTTCGATCGTATTGCCTTCCCTTCCTCGACATCCTCCATGAAGTCGTACTCATCGCTGAGGCCATCTTCCTCAAGATGGAGATGCTCCAGGGCATTAGTTGCGGCAGAGTCCAAGTCCGAGGCAGTAGACTTGTAGCTTGTAAGGAAGTCCTCGAACGCACCTTCTTAGGAGTTAGCATTGTCGGCTACAACAGCGAACGTAAGCGTACTCAGTTGCGCATTGTAATCTACGTTTTCTATTCGTGTTGGAAAGAAAGACATCGTGGCGACAGTGTTCTAAGTTGGTGCTGTATATGCTGGAAAGGTACCGTTTTGATTAATTGGTAAAGTTATGTGCTAAGGGTACGTTATTCAATGCAGTACGCGACAATCTTGACGCGTCGCAGTACCCCAGATTTACGCGATTCAATGATTCCATATATGGTTAGCCCCTCCGAGCTCACCGTGCCTCGGCTCGTCAATCTTAAGGTCGAGAGTCACAAAATACCTTCCTCTGACAGCTCCCAATTTACACCGCTGACGCACTCGCTATGGATACTTTCACAGTGGGACATACTTAGCCACCGTCTCCAAAAGATACTTGACAAGGGATTCTTACGTCTCAATGGCAAGAAGAGCGCCAACGCAAGCAGAGATCGGGCTAGTACAACTCAAGAACTGCTTGGTCAACCTGCCCACTCCGCTGGTGATAATACTATCAAATGCAAACACTGTAAGTTCATCTTACTGGTGTAGCATTCGTGGGTTACTCAAACGTTCAGGCCGCCCAAAATGCTATTGTTGAGCTCCAATACATAGAACTTGTCTCCTCAGTTCCAGGATCTAAGGATAACAGTGTCGCTTCACAGCGTTCCGTATACGTTGGCTGGACTGGCATGTCTAGCAAGAGAAAAATTTCCTCGGCTATTGGAAGAGGAAGTTCAAGAGATAGCACTGGGAGGGATGTAGAAGCAAATGTTGTGGAAATCGATTCAACTTTCGCCAGGACTATCGGCCTCACGCAAGGTCAGCGAGTCGGTGTATTGCTCCACCTAGATCCTCCACTAGCGCATACTGTCAATATCGAGCCATTGACTCCGGGCGACTGGGAAATCATCGAGTTACATGCGAATTTCTTAGAAATCAACTTGCTTTCTCAGATCCGAGCGCTACCAAATCCATCTTTTACGGCAACCCCTTCTACCCAAGCTCAGCAAGTCTATCCTTTGACCCTACATCTATCGCCTACCTCTGCCGCCAACATTATCGTCAGCTCCCTGGTACCACCTCTACCGTCTTCCTCCCCATTTGCCAAGATTGCACCAGACGCCGAAGTGATAGTAGCGCCCAACATGCGACCACGCTTATCACATGCTGATCGAACCAAGAGTCGAAGTATTATAAGTACTAGTAAGAGAAGTGCGGGCAGCAAGAGTGGGGTAGGAAGCACGCGGCAACGTAGTCATAGGAAGGAAGTTCCAAGCCCTGTTTTTCTTCGTGGTGTTGATAGGCAGTTTTGTGGAGAATGGTTTCCTGATGGATCTGCGCGACCCGAGGAAGGTGGACTGAAGATTTGGATAGACGAAGAGATACTGGCAAGTAAACCTCTAAGATGCACGGAATGGGTAAGCGTGTCCGTCGTCCAACCTGCCGGGCTGGAACCGTCACTGGACCCACAACAGCAACAGAGATTACGAGACATAGAAGCCAGCGATGCCGGTAAGCCTGCATTAAAGGTTGTAGCCAAAGTTCTGGCATGGGATGACGCACCTGATAGCCACCACGCCGTGCTTTCTTCTCCGCTATGCTCTACTCTGGGAGTGGAGAAATTGATCGGTGGTGTAGTCCGAATAGAAGCTGCGCCGCCGCCAATGCCGAGGAGTACAATCAAGGCCTTCAAAGTATTTCCCTTTACCACAGGCAGCAGAGATAGCGCAGGACTCCGATTTGGAGGTGAGACCAAAACTACCCGGGAAGCGGCTGCAGAGAAAATCAAGACCCTTTATGGAGGTAAAGACCATGAGTATGCCGGTCTGATGGACGGCCCGTTGACCAATGGGCTTGCTTTACCAAAGCCTAAGAAGGGTACTACGCTAGATGGTTGGGAGGGAGGTTTACTTCGCTTTGAAACTGCGCATCACAGCAATGACAAGCCTGAAAAAAATGCTCTTAGGTGGATACTGGGTTCGGATTTGAGACTAACGATAGAAGTGCAGCAAGAAACCCCAAATACTTTTCAGGCAATTAAAGCTTCTGCTGCAATAGCGGAGCGTCTCCCACCTGCAGTGCCCTCCTTGATTGGGATTGACAATCTTATCAACCAGCTCTTCTCTCACCTGTCGCGCTGCTCGTCTGTGCTTCTCACTGGCGGCCTTGGCTCCGGCAAAACGTCCTTAGCGCGTTTGCTCGGATGTCGGTTGCGTTCCGCCTCTCTCTACCATACTACGTTCTTCTCATGTCGTAGGCTGGGTACAGAGGACACTCGTGTTTCCACCATTAAAGAACGGCTGAACAAGCTTTTCATGGGGGCTTTGTGGGGCGCGCGTTTAGGTGGCCGTTCGGTCGTCATATTAGATGACCTAGATAGGCTTTGTCCTGTCGAGACAGAATCGCAGACTACGGACAACGGTCGTAGCCGCCAGGTAAGCGAGATCATCTGTTCGACAGTTCACCAATACTGCGGTGGAGACTCGAAGGTGGTGCTCCTTGCAACCGCCCAGAGCAAGGAGTCTCTTAACAGTGTAGTCGTTGGAGGTCATGTTGTAAGGGAGATTGTCAGTTTGAAGGCCCCCAACAAAGACGGCAGGCGACAGGTCTTACAAGCTCTATTGGGGCAGACAAGCTCAAACAAACCCATCATGAACGGCCACTCTCCCCAGGATGATCAGCATGAAGCCGCTTGGATGGACGGATCTCTCCCTAGTAGCCCGACAATTCATCCTACGGTGTCTGAACAATTTGCCGTCGATCGTAATCTCGACGTGCTTGATCTTGCGGGTCAGACCGACGGCTACATGCCTGGAGATCTGCTGCTTCTTGTCTCTCGAGCTAGGAATGAAGCCTTGATCAGCACCATTGAAGCAGGTTCGCATTCTGCCGAAGACACGAGCATCCGAATCGGCAAGGAACACTTCGAGCGTGCTCTGGACGGGTTTTCGCCGGCTTCACTGCGAAATGTGACCTTGCAATCATCCAAAACAACTTTCGACTCCATTGGTGGCCTTCACGAAACTCGCAAGATCCTCCTCGAGACTCTGCAGTATCCCACCACATACGCACCCATATTCGCCCAGTGTCCTCTTCGCCTAAGATCAGGCCTTCTACTATATGGATATCCTGGATGCGGCAAGACTTTACTCGCCAGTGCGGTGGCTGGAGAATGTGGCCTCAATTTCATCAGTGTCAAAGGTCCTGAGATCCTGAACAAGTACATTGGTGCCAGTGAGAAAAGCGTTCGCGACCTATTTGAGCGAGCAGAATCAGCAAGACCCTGCGTGCTGTTCTTTGATGAATTTGACAGTATTGCTCCCAAGCGAGGACACGACTCCACGGGTGTCACAGATCGTGTTGTTAATCAGTTGTTAACGCAGATGGATGGCGCCGAGGGTCTTTCGGGCGTCTACGTTTTGGCAGCGACCTCGAGACCAGACTTAATCGATCCCGCCTTACTACGGCCTGGCCGTCTTGACAAATCTCTAATTTGCGATTTACCGAGCCTGCGAGATCGCCTTGACATCCTCCAAACCCTCAGCAAAAAGCTCAAAGTCAGTCCTGATGTTCTCTCAACCTCGGACCGCCGCGAAACCCTCCTAGACATCGCCTACCGCACAGAAGGCTACTCCGGCGCAGATTTGCAAGCGGTCATCTACAATGCCCACCTCGAAGCCATTCACGACATCCTAGGAGACTACGGTAGCAGCAACGGCACCGTTGGGATAAAATCCAAGGACCGTACGGGAAACTCCCGCCCAGCCACGGAAAACGACATCATCCAATTTCGCTACGGTGCAGAGCTCGACACGTCCCTTCTCAACTCTTCGAAACACCTCCTTGACCGCGTCACTATCCTGGCCAAACTCGACGCTGTAAAGCAGGTCAAACGCAAAGAACGCCACGCCCGTCACGGCCACCCCGATCAGTTAACAAAATCTGATGTCAATGGCGCTACCAATGGGAAAGGAGCCGAACCGCAAGAAGTCTGTATCCAGTGGAAGCACATCGAGGCGTCGCTTGCTGTGACCAGGAGCTCAATCAGTGCGGATGAGAGAAGGAGACTGGAAAGGATCTATCGAGAATTCGTGGTGGGGAGGAATGGGGAGATGCCGAGTGGACAGGGGCCGGAGGGGGTAGGGGGAAGGAGTAGTTTGATGTGATAGGAAGGACGGGCGTATATAGTGGCATAACTGTGTAGGGTGACTGATGTATATGATTTGGGATGTGTTATCATGGTTGGGTGTCACTAATCGTGCTCTGAAGACATGCATATATCAACAGGGAGCATCAAGGACACCTCGCCTCATTAACCATTCGGTTTTGTCGGTTACCTAACATTCAACCAAGATACCAGCAAAGTAAACAGGTGACAATGCAGACCGTAATGGTCGAGTACTCCCCTGGTGGCTGTAACGGCTAGCCACTTCGATGGTTGTTTTCTGTCTGAAGAGTTGAGGTGTAGAAGGCATGTTTTACTGACCATGATGTCGAATCGAGGTGGTGTATAGTTGGCTACGATTCCGCTTGACAGGAAGGAAACTCTTAGTGTCGGCGAAGGTCATGCGTAGGGCCATGGCCATGGCTGGAAAAGGACAAAGTATCGGGAAATATGTTAAAATTGCTTACATTCAGCTTATCAAGGAGCTTTTGTTGATGAGATAGTGAAAGTGATGATTATTTACTTGATCGATTTGATTCACTTTCCGATTTTGACTCTCTGAATATGCGGCCCAGTATCCCCATGGACGGGAGTTCGAACCTGAGCGCTGGCTGGAAGAGCGTCAAGAGCTTTTGGGGGAGTATTTTGCTTGGAAATTTGAGGTACATGGCAGGCTAATCCAGGCCCCAAGACACTATACGTCAGCTCTACCTTCAAGTACCTAGTATCTCGTGATGGTGATAGTTAGTGTACAGTGCCTTGCTAGGCTCTACTTATACGGTGAGGTTAAAATGATTCGTTGAACGTAAGCCCCATTTCTCATATAATCGAACATTCGCCAGATGTTGGTTCTCATAAAGCACTTGTGTTCATAGTCGAAACTATTGCAATTTGCGAACTTGCATCATGACATGCTAGTTGATGAATGCCATGTAGGTATGTTATGAACTTTGCATGACCTATTTCAGGACCGGATTGCAACATCCATAAGAAACACCGTTCAGTGATAGCCGGGAACAGATGGATGACCAGAACTTAACTTCCGTCAAATTTCAAGGACGTGGAACAGTAGTTCGTGACTTCAACATTTTGTCGCGATGGCCAACCGAGTGTAGCGTATCTAGAAGTTACTAAAGTTGATGCTCTCCGGGTCAAGCTAGGTCGAGCCTCCCCCCTATATGGATTGAGAATATTGATCAAGACTTCGTTCTAAGGCTGTAAGGATGTCCTCCGGCTAAGGCGACGATCCACAATGAAGCTTTGCTGGCTGGGAAGCGTTGCGCGGCTCAGAAGATTCACCATGCTTTAGACTTGCAACGTTTCTTCTTTTTCTTGGCGCTTGCCCCACGCCGGATGGAGCAGGGGCATCTTCTCTCTTCTGAGGTTTATCAATTGCCTATACTACGTGCTTTAAATCAACGACCTACTCAACGACCTACCTTGCGTTTTGAGACCTTACGTTTCGGGACAGAAGGGATGAGTGGCACCTCGTCCCTTAATTGTTGTACGCTTTCCATGGCTGCTTTATTATAGACATCCTGCAGATGCATACTCCGTAATAGCTCGACATACCCATCTTCCGCTTTGACGTTCGCTTCTCCGGACTGCGTCCCTGTTGCGATGTCGGCGTTCTTCGCTGTTTCTGCTGCGTTTGCGATAGCTTGGGCATCTGATACTCCCTCTGGAAATTCACGAGACTTCCGCTTTTTCGTAAGCTTGATCTCTTTGGACTTCCCTGATTTCAATCTCGAGCCCTCCAAGTTCTTACTCTTCGAAACCTTGGAGTCGAATAATGAAGACTCCATCTTCCTAGAGTCTGACCCCCTGGACTTTGAATTGTTAGAATCCGAATTTTCGGCTGTCTTTTGTAACTTTAGTTCAGCCTTCCAAGGTGAACAAAGTTTACAGCCTGAAACCTGCTCCACAAGTATTATTTTCTCTTTACGGTACTTCTTACTCATCATTTGTTTCTTCAGCCACGGGTTTGCTGACGTATCGTCAACACGTAAGCTCACCCTAGGAATGCCGCCGAACGCTTCTTGGCGGATATTCTTGGTAGATATAATACCTTGATTAGTGAACCATTGTTGCAAGTTGATTGCTAATGCACTACCAGTACTGGAAGATTGAAGCATAGCTCTGCCCGATACATTTCCAACCGGGACTGGTGTAGTCGAGCATTCAGATGTACCAGCCCGCTGTCGGTGTTGAGCTCGACCCCGTCCAACTTCTTGAACGCCTTGTCTCGACATTTAGTGCCCTTAAACGCCACGATGAGTGTCATCTTTCGAGCATTGACGAACTGGGCCGTGACGGAGGAGTCATGATAGAACCAAAGACATGTAAGTGAGTGCTACTTGGACCGGTGCAAAGCTTCTTGGACTCCTTAGACTTTGCACCGGAGACCTCACGTACGGTTACAAGAAGCGAGCAGTTATTGGATATCTGCAGTTTCTCGTCTGCTTTAGAGAGATATAAGATTTCTGGCCCAACAGGCTGCAAAGCGCTGAAGGTATTCTCTTTGCTTGGAACACCATTCATTGATAAACACTCATTTGCATATGGTGGAGCAAACCCGGTGCCGCCGCTATTCCAGGCAGAGGCTCCGGCAGCGTTCTGTGGTGGATCTGGTCGGACGAAGCGGCGCCAGTCGAGATGCCGTGGCCGTGCATTGATACCACCTGGTGTATCCAGCTGTACTCAAAGGTCAAATTAGCAGGGGTCTTGTTGAAGTTGATGGTTCCCATACCTGCTTCGAAAATTCCCCTTCATGAGTGCACATTCGGGCAAAACGTTTGATAGCTTGTTTAAATACACTTACGGTGATCGTCGTCGCTCTCTTCTTATTACAAGACTCGAAGGCCTTTGCGAAGTTTTTATAAGAAGCATGCCATTTCAAAAGGGACTCTCGTTGACGGGGGGTAAATATGTCGTTCCATCAATAGCGGTGAAATGCATTTCGCAGAAGCTTAAGAAGTGCGCAAGCCAGATGGCGATGTTTTAGTAATCGAGTCCGGAACGTCCTGCTGGTCATACCGACAGCTTCTGGGCCACAGATTTTGAGCGACTCATAAAGAAACCCGAGTGTTGAAGATTAAACATGGATTTTTGTGTGATTTGAGATATCGGGTCCACCCTGCATCACGCTAGCGTTTCGGTCCACGGGTTCCCTTAATACCAGTCTTGAGACCATTCTATTCTTGGTAAAGTTGAGAGATTATAAAAGCAGATGATCAATGACAAGAAGGTCCTCAAGTTACCCAGGAACTCTCGAGATGTACAATAAAAGTCTCTTGACCAAAAGCAACAGATATCCAATGGCTGATGGAAGACTTCCTTACAGAAACTGCAAGTATTTCCTCTATATGCAGAAACCATGACTGACTATCTTTCATTACTACAAACGAGTTGCATCTGTGCCCGTAAAAAAACACAAGAGGAGAGATCAAACAATAGGAGCTGAACCTTACCCAAAAGATACTAGAAACTATTAGAAGTATCTGAGCTTCTCATTGCGGTTGCCAGATCAGCAGATCGTATATCGCCCATTGAGCTTTCATCCTACATGGTTCATGGACAACAAGATTCCTGCGTCGAATTCCATCACTAATGGCACACAGAAAATCAGTGTTATATGGAGCAGTCGACATATCTCGGGAAGACACATTTCAGCTCGTTAGCCTATATTCCGCATCACCGTTTAAGCCCCTCCGGCTCCTTTATAGAGTCGGGCTTCTCATAATTCCACACAACAGCTAGAGATATAAGCCAGACGAGAGGCATGAGAGCAGAACAAACAGAGACTGGAATAGATGAGATGGTTTAACATGGGTTCCCAGTTGAATCTGTTAGGTCACTCTGAGGTCTACTTTTTCGGGGTCGAGTTTATTTACTTATAGGGCGCCGGGCCGTTGCCGCTCTTAGCCAACCGAAGTGGAAGCATGCATGCGCCCTTTCAGTCGCGTCCTCCCAATGACACGCGTGCATGCACTTCCGTGACGAGTCTCCGCGAAGAGCTGAAGACACAATAATATAATGCGGATCCGATTCAGAGACCAAGTGGACAAGACTTCCAAGAAAAGTCCGAGGGACTGAGAATAGAGCAGTCTGTGGAGCTAAGCGATGACCCGGTGGAGGAGTCTCATGAAGGGAATTCCAGGCTGCCAAATGAGGAGCTAGGCGAAACACCGATTGAACAAGGATTAAGGGAGCAAAGACGGGCTGCCATACCGACGCAAGAAGCTATGCGTCTAGTCATGGCAACGCTGGCTAATGGCAGTGTTGGAGAATTGGTAGCCCCAGATTCCGATCCGGACCGAAACAAAAACGTTGCTATAACGCGACCACAAGCTCAATGGCCCCCTGATGATACCGAGAGCTACAACGGGACTGACGAGGATGAATCCGTCGACGAACATCCTGGGAGTGGGAACAACGCAAGGCAAAGTACTATTCAGAATGATCAGAACGATAAGAACACCTTAAGCGGAGCAGAAGAGGATGCAGACTCGAGACTCACTGTCGAAGAGGCCACTGATAGCAGGATTGAAGGTCGGAACGCGGACGTCGATGGATCACAAACCGCCGAATCCACGAGAGACTACCCACAAGCCGCGGGACGCTATTGGACATGAAGTTGTCTTTGTTGGTGCACCTAGTGCCGGATGCCAGGAACAGGCAAGCGAGGAGGAAAACAGTGGGGAGGAAGTTGATGAGGTGGACAATGGTGAGGAGGGTAATAGCGGGTGGAGAAGTGGAGAGCAAGGACCAGTACCATGGGAAATTGCAATGAGGATAGAAGCGCGAGAGAAGTTAGTGAAAAGGCCGATAACTTGGTAGATGCTACTAGTGGAGAAGATGGCAATGGAGAGGAGGAGAGTGAAGATATGCATGAGAAGCAGGTCGTTTGAGGAAGAGCATGTCAAACCCATAAAGGCAGAGGACGCCGATGCTGAGGATGCCGACTTCAGATTCGCTATCGCCTGGTTGAGAGACGCTTCGCCTTCAAAATCACCTACACGAACAGATCGAATGGCCCCGCAACCTCATGATTCAGTTGCGCCATCGTTATCGCGCCCTTACGGAACGTCCAACGGTTTCGTCCCACACGTGTGGTCTACGGTGAGTCGGAGCAATCCAGCGGCTGGACCCGGAACTTTGAGAATACCGCAGCTGCTGCATTGGATACCTTTGGAGTTCTGATGTTCGACGTTTGGACGAACAGCTTTGACCTAAGTGGTCCTCAACAAAAAATTGAAACAGCTCGTCTACTTATTCCTGAATTCCGCCCATGATCATGCTCAGAATCGGTGTTTGGCCACACTACGATGTGGGAAATGTGCCGGCCTGCATTTGACAAGGCTTTGCCACTCCACTTTCCTTGAGTGTGCCGTTTACAGTGGTGCCCACGCATCGTATCATAGAAGGTGCCGGATAAGGCAAGCTGAGCAGAAGAAGCTTGATGACTGTCACAGTCTACGCGACTCTTTCTATCCTGCGACCGAGGACTTGGAGCCAAAAACAAAGCTGGAAGCACCTCAAGATAGCTCATCAGCCGCTGGACCAATGGTATTGGTAGATATGAGTCCAGCGCAAGGAAATCGGTCTCAACACCAGGCTGTTCCGCATCCCTCCTCATCACGCGCTGAGTATAGCCAGACTTGCAGATAGCACCACCCACAAGCATCGATGTTCTTGATCCTAGCTCTTCACACGTAGACCCGCAAGCGACCCTCGAGCAGCTGGAGCACCTCAAGGCTGTTGTTGCTGGATTGTTGCCCACGTCGGCTGGGCCAGGTGCAACGACGAGATATACAAGAAAACGTAGAGCAATAGATCTTTTGAGTGCGAACGCAGATTTTTCGAGAAGGGCGGGAAAGCGTGTGAAAAGAAAATCCTTTCAAGAAGGATTCGTGAATTCACGGTAGGCGTCCGGAGAAAAGACTTTAGATTGGAGAGACTCAGTCGCTCCTTATAATCGAACTTTGAAAAGGGATAGTATTGTTGCAATTGTCGCTCTGACCCTGCGCGGTTCTGATCCTAAATTAGAGCTGTCAACTCAATTCAGATTCGATGTGCATTCTGAGTCAATTGACCGTAAACTCGCTACCCTCATACTATACTTACCAATGTCATCACTGCTAACAAGATTCTTGAGTCACAGAAAACTCCTTTGCCTTGAGTCGTGGTGGTTGAGATGCTGAAAGGTGAGGTGGTCGGTCCCGTGTCCCTCGGGTGTCAAAATTACGGTACGAGCAGAGCTGAACAGTTTTAACTTAATGGTATGGGTGGTAGTATTGTGGTAGGATGCTATCTAGGCTATGTAGGTAGGTGGGGTAATATAGAAGTGCCAAGCTACTAATTATTAAGGAGGCTAACAGTATCCCCCTCTCCCTCAAAATAGCAATTAGGTGCCGGTTTCAAATAACAGCAAAAGCAGTACGATTCATAAATGCAATAAGTTCTATTAATAAACTGAAGTAGTGTAAAGCTCTTGAGTGAGACTTACTGGTCGATGAGATTCAGATCGATAGATCCTTCGCTTATGAATAGAGATTGAGATTGAGAGTCGAACTCGTTATCTTCTTTCTTAACGCGTATTCCTTCACCGAATTGAGATTGACCCTCGCTGTTCTCGTCGCTGATTTCATCCGTAGTCGTTCTGAATTGAGATTGACCCTCGCTGCTGATTTCTCTGATTTCATTCGTAGTCGTTCTGAGTTAATGAGCTTCTAGAATTCGTTGCTCTGTTTTCTGAGTGATCTCTTTCATTCTTAGTCTGAATGCTTCTAATGTCTTCTTCATTTCTTTCTCTTTGACGCATAGAGCAGCCTCGTAGTTAGTCAAGTATAGATCATAGTCTCTCGTCGTTTGCCTCTCTTTTATCGCTGTCATGTGAAGACTGATAGTTTGCTCTCTTTCTGTAGAGAGACGAGAAACTTTTCCAAACTTCGTTGACTTACTCGCTAGAAACTGCCTGTCACTTTTCTTCTCATCGTAAGTTTGTAGACATATTGTATCTATTTCTGCTTGTGACAGCTTCTTAGATGATTCGAAGTCTATTGCCTTGCAAAATTTGCCCGTCGCATTTCTTCTCTTTTCGAACATGACAGACGCTCGTTGTCTTACACCTTTGATGATATATGCATCAGACATCTTCAAGATCTTCAAGATCTGTTCGAGATTCAAGCATAGTGCTACTTGTCTCTCTTTGATGATGACTGAGTCGTCGAAGTCTGACTTCTTCTCAAGTAGCAGGTAATAGAAGCTTCTTCTAAGCCTTCTTCGATAATCAAACGCATAAGATGTCTTCTGATGACGTCAGTAATCGAATGACATTAAAGAGTTTCTCAGAGCGTACTCAGCTTTATTGATATTTGCTATTTGCATCAACTCTCTGTTCTTCATTTATTTGAATTGAATTAATCAATCTTTCTTCATGATCTGAGATCATTGCTTCTTGAGAGTCTCGATGAGAACATTGCAACGTTTTCTCTTTCTTGCTGATGTTTCACTGATTTCATTCTTCTCTTGACTATGTCTTTTAGATGATCTCTTGTTCTTTTTGAGTATTGAGTGAAAGAGCATCTTGATGATGAGAAAGATAATAAGAAAGATGTTATCTGCATCAAGAATGTTCATTAAGATTGATATCTTTGACAAGCTAAGAAGATCTTCTTTGAATAAAAGATTTTTGAATTTTGCAATCTTGTGTAACGATGTTGCTTTAGATCTAAACTTGTTCTTTTGTTTTTTATTTGCATCATTCTCGCTGATTAATGCTTGATTTTCAATATTCGAAATTTTTCCACCCTTATTCTGAGATTCATTGCAATGCTCAGAGTTTATCTTCTTCTTGCGTTTGCTTCTCTTACTCACACATTTCTGATTCTTCATCTTTAAAACTGAAGAATCGATAAGTTCATTGAATTATTCATTGAATTGTTTATTCTTTCTTGTTACTCTTTATGAGATGTTGAGAATCTTCTTCTCTTTTTGTGATTGACTATTTTTTCTTGATATCGAAAGTGAGTTTAACTCTGCCTGAAGATGATCGAGATTTAGCTCATGTTTCTTTCATAAGAAAGATGAAGTCTGAGTAATGCTTTGCTTCATGATGTTTAGATCTGCAAGATAGTCTTTCTTCATTTCTGAATCTTTTTCAGATGAGCTTGAGATGAGATTCGTGACGAAGATATTTAAATCTGCAGAGTAATCTTTCTTCATTTCTAAATCTTTTCAGATGAGCTTGAGATGAGATGAGTGACGCTGTAAAGAGATAGTGAGTTGATCATAAAAGAGACAAATAGTCGTTGATGTATGAGAAAAGATGATCTGTAGCGTGCGATGTAAATAGTTGATGATGTAAGATGTCAAGTTGAGAAAGATAGATGATAGATGAAGTTAGTAGTAGAGAGTAAGTTCGTGATGAGTAATGTAATTCAATGATGTCTTAGATATGATTGACTTAAGATGTTGCTTTTAGCAGCGCAAAATGCACAAGTTGCTTGCTAACGTGTTGTATAATTCAGAAAAATGTCTGATGTTAATAAGAAGTTGTCAAATTGACTGCTCTGAAAAGTTAATAGTCATCATTCTTCTTGCTTGATGTCGTTATGAAGTATTTCTCGTCTCATCATTCTTCAATGTCTTGTTTGAAAAGATCTTCATGTTCTGAATCTCTGTTCAAGATCTTTGTCTCATCTGTCTTTGCATTTAATGTTACGTCTAAGACTTTTATTTCAGTGACGTTTCTGCTCTTCTTCTCTTCTCGATGCTTTTTAATTCATTCTTTCACTAGTATTCTGATTCTGTCATTGATTTCAAATATTGATTTTCAATCTTCATCGTCTGATGTTCTCTTGTTTCAAGACATGAAGATCTTCACATCATTTATATGAAACTTTCTTACTGACATCTTGAAGTGTAATGATGTCACTCATATTGATCTTTCATGAGTAGTTATTCTCATAAGTCGCTGTGAATCGTTTCATCTAGCTTTTAATTTATGATCATGCTGATTATCTTGTGTCTGACGTCTTACTAGAACGAGATTTTCTTTCTGTGATGAGAAGAATCATGAATTTGCCTTATTGTAGAGTGTCTCTTGATCTCTTAGTCATCTTTCTAGTGCTAGATTTCTAATTTCGTTCATCATCATCATTCTGATCTCGTACATGTCAGAATCATGTCTAGATGAGTCAATCAGCAAAAGTCAAAGTTGAATAGTGCTTGATCTTTAGAGATAGCTATAACTGAATATTAAGAATACAGAAGAAGATGAGTACAAAAGCTTCTATTTAAGTAATATTCAGAGACTGTGCTAAGCTTGAAGAAAATGTGTTTGTGACATGAGTAGAATGTGATGTAGAAAGAAAGATGATGTTGAACAAAGAGATGTTGATGAAAGAAAATAGAGACTGAGTCAGATCTGAGCTAGAGACATTGACTAGCTTTATTCAATCTTGATACGCTCGTAACATTATCTTTTTCTTCGAAAATTCATGTTTGCATGAATGTCGCTCATTTGCTTGCTTTCTTATTGAGTTATTTCAATACTAGCGTGACTTTCTTGAGTATAGCACATGAAATTCGTTCAAAACTTTCTCGAAGTCATTGAATTCATCTTTATCAACATAGTATCATTCATTGTCTCTATCTAGATCTTTTCATTTGATCTTGTACTGTATTCGATCTCGATAGCGTCTGAAGTTCAGAATGTCATTTATCTTTCAATGTTCATTATTATCATCATCAATAATGATGAATCTGAAAAGTTCTGCATGCTGTTCTGATAAAGAGTCTTCTGAATATGATTGCAGTAGCTTCAAGCTGAACATCAAATGCAGATGCTTCATGCTGACTGATAGATGAAGATGATAGAAGATTTTCGCTTTAACAGTGATCTGATATGATTCTAGTTGTTTGTCTTTCAAATCTTTGCAGAGTCTCGTTGTCTTGACGTTTCTGAAAGATAGTCAAACTCAGTCATTTACTTCATAGATGATGTTTCATTTATGTTTATTGACTCGAACTTCGATGATCAGCTTCATCTTTTTCAATTGTTGATGATTGAAGCTCAGTAGCTCTTTCATTTAAATGACAATATCATTTGCTTTTCTAGCTTCAAGTCGTTCACAAGTTGTTTTGTAGTCAGTTGTATCTGAATCGAAACTCATTCAAGAGTGAAATTCTTTATTGAAGTAGAAAGAGATCATTGAGATGATCGAGAAGATATTGAAATTGTCGCTGAATTTTATCATAGATATTCATTTGACTCAGTCGTTCTGCATGTAATTGCAGTAAATTCTAAGTTCGCGTTCAACGTCTTGATTGACTCGTTTCATCTGATCATCGATCTTTGAATGATAGACTGTGAATAGACTAGCTGTGATTCTCAGTTGCTTGCAAAGACTCTTTCACATAGTCGATATAAATTGAGAGTTTCTGTTCAAAACAATAGAACTGAGTAGATCATGCAGTCGATAAACATTTCATAGCATGATTCAAATCGTTTCTTCGACTGAGATGTCATCGTCTTCTCAATGACAGAAAACATAGTGATGTTCTTTGATGAGATAACATATGATTATGCAAATGACGTTATAGTCTTCTGACAGAGATAATTCAGTGATGAAGTTCATAGTTATATCTTTTCAGCGTTTCTGTAAAATCGAAAGAGAATGATGAAGTTCATTGATGTTATCTCTAGAGACTTTTGCTTCGCTGACAAGCATGACAGTTTCAAATGTATCGTTGAATAGTAGCTCAATGATCTGATCAATAGTAGAAACGCTGAACTAAATCAATGATTTATTTATTGTCGAGATGAGAGATTGAAGATTAATCATGCACTTCTTGTAGCAGTTTCGTATGCATATTCTCAAGAACTCACAGTAAGTCTTTTTTAAAGAGAACGTTGTCAATGATTTCACAGTTCTTCAATTTAGTGATATGAAATTTGAGCTTGTTCTCGTTCATAGCTTGTTTATATTCATCGCAGAGTTCATTCATTTGATTGAAGATTGAGTAGAATTTTATGAGTGATGATCTTCTTAGATATCTTTTCATCATAGTCTTTTATTAACTTCTCTTTTGTCAGTGATATAGATTAAATTTCTAGTTTCTTGCATACTTTATTGACTAAATTAGCGTGTATGAGCGTATGAGCGACTGAATCACTGTCTATCAGAGAACAAAGGCTAAAAGATTGATTCTGAGAGTTGAGAAAAACATCAATTAAAAACGACTTTTCAAAGTAATTCTCTTCTGATAGAATTTCGTTTAGTTTGCACAAAGATATAATCTCTATCTCTTTGATGACTTTTGAAGAGATGACTAGTTTTTTGAATCGAAATTTGAATTGAAATTGAATTCAAAACGATTGTATTCATTGTTCATTGCATTGATTCTAGTAAATCGATCAAAGCACTCTTTAGAGCTATGATCTGATTTATGATATATGAAACAGGTTTCAACTAGAACGTCTGCTTCTTTGATGCTAGTTAAAATCGCGTCATGCAACTTTAGATGATCAGATTTTGAATGATCAACTGATTGAGTAACAACAGCTCTATTAAAGATGATTTTTGACAGATCATTGACATGTTTGATGAGATTGACTTTGTTCTTGATTTCTTGAATGACTCGCTGATCATTATTTAAATGAATCAGGTAAAAATGAATCTCTTTGAGAGAATCAGGTTGAACTAATTGATCTATTCAAATGAATCGAAGATGAGAGTTTATTTTATCTTTCAGATCAATGATCAGTTGCTTTTCATGATACTTCAGATAGAAAGATAATTGTTGAAACTGAGTGTAGAACTCGCTGAACTTCTTTGATTCTTGAATCAAGTTGTAGTATTTTCTACGAAAGTTGACTTTCTTATCTGAATCATTGAATAACTCAGCTAGTTCTTTCAAAAGATCATTGACGATCTTATAAAAATTGACACAGTCATATTCACGTCTAGATTGAGCGACATCAGCTGCGTCATCAAATAATCTGAAATGTACATAGCTCAGTTTGACTCATTCATTTGAAAAGAGATTGACATTGATCTTTAGTTTATTCTGAATTTTGTTGTATCAGTTTTCTCAAGTAAAATTCTTTTCATCAGTAAATCAGAAAGAATCAGGTATTTTCTGAGATCTAAAACGCTCAGAGTAGATGAAATCAGAAGAAGTGATTTCTTTAGTTTGAAGTCTAGTCTTCAACTCTTTGATTTCGTTGTCTCATTGTTTACTTAGCTCGTTGAGTCGATTTGTTTCTCTGTCGAGAATCATGCATCAAGTCTTTCAGTTTTCGATAGAAACAGAGAGTATTACTGTTTCAGCAAATGACTTGTCATCTTCATTGATGAATGATTCAGCACTAGAAAGTTTCGATGAATCAGTCTCAGAGATTTGAAAAAAGTGATTTTGAAATTCTTTGAAACGTTTTTTGATAAATGAACGTTTTGACATGATGAAATTTGAAGAAAGAACGAGATCAAGCGAATGATGATGCTCAACAGTATTAATGAAGATGTATGATCAAGTGTTTAATCTTCAGAAGAGAATGTTGTTGATTAGAAGAGTATTTTTGATTTGTGAGTTTTTGAGTGATTCTCAAGCAATTCACGAAGATTCTTTATCGTCGATTCTCTTAATCAAGTTGAACAGCTTATTTTCACTCGTCTGTTTCATGAGAATGAGTTGATTCTCTTGATCGAGTGAACTTTGCATACTTAGTGAGCAATAAGTTGTCTAGCAATTCAAACAGTCTTGTCGTTGATTTTATCAAACTTTCTAGTGTTGTTCAGTCTTTTGATTGCATCGATCATCAGATAAATGAATTTCTTTAGACTCGTTCTGTCTGTACGAGTATGTTGAATGAGTAATGAGATCAGTATCATGTGATTAATGAATTCTTAATATAATGTCAGAATCGTGTCTAGATGAGTCAATCAGCGAAAGTCAGAGTTGAATAGTGCTTGATCTTTAGAAATAGCTATAACTGAATATTAAGAATATAGAAGAAGATGAGTACAAAAGCTTTTATTTAAGTAATATTCAGAGACTGCACTAAGCTTGAAGAGAATGTGTTTGTGACATGAGTAGAATGTGATGTAGAAAGAAAAATGATGTTGAACAAAGAGATGTTGATGAAAGAAAATAGAGACTGAGTCAGATCTGAGCTAAAGACACTGACTAACTTTATTCAATCTTGATACGCTTGTAACAGTACATTGCATTTGATAACTCTAGATTTTCTTTTGACATTTTCATTATATTACTTTTCATGAATTTCACTCGCAGCGCATCATTCAGCTGTTTCATGTCTCTGAAATGTTTAAATTCAAATTCGAAAAGAAGCTGACTAAATGTGTATCTCTGCGTTCTGATCATTCATGTATTTGTCACGTTGACTGCTGATTTAATGAATCAGTTTCATTTCAAGATGAATTCTGCAGAATGCTGCATCAAAACTCTCAATTAAGATAGTATTACTTGAACACATCTTTTCATCAATTTCACTGACGAGAAGTGATAAAAGAAAGCTCATACATGTTTGATTTTCATCGTCTTTAATTTCTCGTCGAACTCATCTTTAAAATGCATTTCATTATTCGAGTAAAGCATTCTTGATCAGTCAAAAATGTCTGTTATGTGACGTCAAAAGAATGTGAAAGTAGCTGTGATATTTGCAACTGATACTGAGATGATTCATATGAATCTAAAGAAGTAATCTACTGCAATCACAATGTAGTGCAAGTCACTCTTTGCAATAAAGATAAATAATTCAATATAGTCAATGTCTAAACAGTCAAGAGACTGAAGATGCAGTATTAACAAAAGTTCTTGAGATGATTTCAATGATTTCAAATGCTGACACATTGAACAAGTCTTACATCACTTATTGACATTTCTTCTTCTGATAAATTAATAGAATCTGCTCAATGTTCTTTGAAAAGTGATATCAAATGAGAAATGTTCATGCACTTCATGCAGCAGTTTAAGAGCAGATCTAATCTCTTTCTTATGCAAGCATCTTGACAAAGCTTCTGATCTTTCTTGAAACATTAATTGAGCATACTTATTAACTCTTTGAACTAGCACATACTTCTTTGCTTTGCTAAGAATGAATTTTTGTTCTGATTTCTGCAGTGATCTCAATTCAAATATGTTTTCGTTGTGTTTTACTTCTACTATTTGTTCATATCATGAATCTTTCAATCATTCAAATCATTCATTGCATCACTGTTGCTCAGTCATCTCATTCATACGTCGAATCTCTTTAAACAAAAGTTTAGTGATATCTCTTCTCATGTCATCAATCTTTGAAACATCTAATGTCTTCTGAGTTTCATCTGAATCTTGCTTCACTTGAAGTGCTGCAAATGAAAATTCTTCGTTCTTTAACTTATAGATTGAAAATTCTTTCAGTCGCGAAAGATCATCAACAACTGCTAAGTTTTTTTCAGAAACATAATGAATTGATAAATTGTATTTTGACAATCGCATTTATCATTTTGCGATTCTATCGTTAGCAGCATCTGAGATGAGCACTGAGCATAGTGCTCTGTGATCGATGTATAAAAGCATCGAGTAAAGATGTTTTACAATCAATCATCTGATTTCTTTCAAACATCAAAATATTGTCAGTATTTCTCTCTTCGTGATATGATATCATTGTTCAATCAATAAACATTGAAACGACAGAAACATTATTACTTGCACATTATCATGAAAATGTGAATTTCATTTAGTGTCTGATGCAGTAGTCTGTAGCTGAAATAAGACTTCTTCTAGCTCTATTTTTGAGACATCTGTGACGAGATGATACTGAAGTTTCTCGTCGTCTTCAGATAGTGATCTATGCACAATATTCTTCTTGACTATCTTAAAGACTGCTTGTTGTTTTGAATCTCAGTAAAATTTAATTACTGATCTAACGATTCACTTTCTGTCATTTGCAGTATACACTGTCATCTTCTCAAGAATCATCTTTTTCATGATTGACGTAAGATCAGCTCTGTCAGATATCAATGCTTGCAGAAAGAGTAACATAAAACAGAATCTGAGAAGTTTCTTATCATTCTTAAGTTCAAGTCAGTCTTGAATTGCTGCAATCTTATTCAATAATGATTAAATGTCAGACTTGCTTCTTTCAAAGTCGAGAATTTTCAGCTTTTCAACGAAGAATCTACACTTGATAGAATTAAGTGTTAATTTTGCTCATGCTAGTCGCGAAAAATAGTGTTTATGTAGAAACATCACTAGCTCTTCAAAGATGATAGCTTCTTCATAATCATCATTCATGAAGTGAGCAAAGATAGTGCTCTCAGAGATCATATTCAAGCTTGATTCAATGTTTGAAGAGAGAATCTCTTCTGTGATGATGTTTTTAAAACACGTATATATTTCAGAATCATCAATAAGCTCTTGATTCATTCTTAGATAGCAGTATTGTTCTATTGTCAAAATGAATTCGATCTTATAAACGTGTGAAAGAAACATGTGAACAGCGTAATACTCGTTGAAAGCATTCGTCTGAAATCAGATCTTTAGATGATGTTTTGATACTTCAATGAGAATCAACTTCATTCTTTGCATAGAATGATTGCTTTTTATGATAACGTCGTTAATCGAGTTAAACGTGTGTATCATTCTAAGCTTGCTCGATATGTTTTTCAACTTTCTGTAGAACTTCATCTTCATCGCTCAAAGACTGTGACATCTTGTTATAATTTTTGCTATCTTCAGTGTCGAGAAGTTTTCTCGTTGTCACTTCATCTCTTTTGAAGTGTATAGTGATGATTTAGCTTGTTGAGATTGCGTCTTCAAGTACATTGAGATTCTATGTTCAACTAAGTCTGTAAAAGACATGTTGCAAACGTCTGTTACAAATATATCTTTTCAGATAGTTAGCAGAGTCTTCGTCATTATCTTTCTTGTCTTGATGTCAGTCATTTTTTCTATCATCTGTGAAAAGTCTTTCACTCATTGACAAAACAAGTCAACTTCTTTGCTTTCTTTCTTTAGCATCTTTTGTCTGTAATTGCATGATCTTCTCTTTATGAGAAAATTGAGATACTCTCGATTGAATTCTTTATCTTTCTCATGAGCAGATAATTTCTCAGTTTGTTCGTCGTACTTATGAGAGACATGATGCTCATTCATGTTCATTGCTTCTCTTACGAGTGAAAGCAATACATCAATGATCATGCTCTGTGCTTGTGTATCAAAGACTATCTTGTCTAGTATGTTGTTGCATTTGATAGAAGTTTTTCTGATTGTAGATCTTCTTATGAATGAAATTCATTGATCTTCATATGTGTATTGTCATTTCTCATTCACTTTCTCAATCTCAAGCACATATGTTTCAAACTGATTTGTGATCATTGTTGTGTCTTGATGCATTTTTGTGTTCTGATTTATGACAGAAAGCAAAGAGTCTTTCGCTTGAGTGTTAACGAAGCATATGACATTCATAAAACTATGCAGCATCTTTAACAATTCTTTTGTTTTCTTAATGTTCTTGACTACAAATGTTGTGAATGAAAGACTTCGAAGAATTCACTTCGAGCTTGATATTCTCTGTCGATTTATCAATTCTGTAGTCATGACTTGATCAGTCGAGAGTTCATCTTGAGATACTGAGAATTTTTTAGTCGAATGTTTTACAAGTGAAAAACATTTCGATTTTAAACGAAACTTTTGAATCATTCTTCGTATTGCGTTTTGCTCAGATCTGTCTTCTGATCATATCATGTTCAAAAATTGCATTTGAAGATTTATCATATGATGTCTTGATAAATCTCTTCTTCTTCTGTATCGATCTCTAATTATTCAACTTTGCTCTCTTACTATTTCTTCTGTAGAATTTAGTTCTGAGATCAGTTCAGCGCTCATACATTGTTTCTCATGTACAAGCGCTAAGCTTTTTTCTTCTCTTCAGATTCAGAGATGTGATTGTAGTCATCATTTCACTTCTCTTTCTTCTGAGAAATCACTTTCTCGAATATTCTTTTCAGAACGTCGTCAATCATCTCGTTTTAAGTCATTTTCAGCTTCATCAGAGTTTCTTCATCATAAAGCAATACTTCGTTGTTCACTTGATGTGTTTCTTTAACTTTATCATTCAACTTGATATGAGAGCTTAAGATTGATCTGTAGTTGAAGAGTTTGATTGTGTTATGATTCTAGCTACGCATCTTTGTTGATGACTATGTTGATGATTATGTTGATGACTATTCTGAGAGCTATCGTCGATCGCTCATCGCTAAAGCATAGACTTGTTTCGAAGTCAATTCTATTCAGAGTTAGCTTATGTTCTTCTGAGTCATATAAATAGTTGACTCTTTTCTTCTAGATACTTTTCTTTCTTAGCATTTATATACTCGTTACATTACACTCATATGACTCGCTTTATGCTGACTTCTAACATTATATAAATGCTTCTTCATTACAGACGAAGTGAAATAATCTGCATCGATTTCTTTGAGTGCTTCTGCTAGTAGTTCTTCAATTCTCTATCGACTTTGATCTAGTGACTTGCATTCATGCAGCAGCACTCATCTTTCTTCTCTTGTGAGCTGATTCAGCGAGAATAAACAAAAGATTCGAACTCGTGCGCTGATCAGCAAGTATAAACAAACGATTGAAATCATTCAACTAGATCAAAGATCAGCGAATTAATCATTCATTCAGATTTGCAAGAAATTCTTCGAATTTGTTGAACAATCAAACGAGATCAGTCATAGAACTGCGTAAAGTCTTTATCTCGAGAAGCAAATTCTCAGTGAGTCTGCTTCAATGACATCGTTAATGCAATGATCTTCTCATTGCTCTATTTATCAGTGAATCGATTCGTTTATCAGTTCACATGCAACTAGTGAGTCTGCTTCAATGACATCTATTCTCAATGCAATGATCTACTCGCTCTTATTGTTTTATTCATCAGTGAATCTGATCATACATTCACGTGCAACTAGTGAGTCTGCTACAATGACGAGCTCAAAGTCAATCTCTTCAATGAGCAAGTCAATCAGTGAGTCTGCTTCAATGACATTGTCAATGCAATGATTTATCTTCTCATCATTCTATCTATCAGTGAATTGATCTGTTGACTCGTTCACATGCAACTAGTGAGTCTGCTTCAATGACACTTCTATCATGCATAGTGAGTCTGCTACAATAGACATTTCGATTTTACATAAGACTAAGAAAATACATTCATATGAACATGAATCATTGAAGAAGAGAAGTAATGTTACGATTCTAGCTACGCATCTTCATTGATGATTATGTTAATGACTATGTTGATGACTATTCTGAGAGCTATCGTCGATCACTCGTCGCTAAAGCATAAACTTGTTTCAAAGTTAACTTTATTCAGAGTTAGCTTATGTTCTTCTGAGTCATATAAATAGTTGACTCTTCTCTTCTAGATACTTTTCTTTCTTAGCATTTATATACTCATTACATTATACTCATATGACTCGCTTTATGCTGATCTCTAACAAATTGCTTCTACTCTGTGTTGATTTTCTTTTGTGTCTCTGATGTGATAGATGTTCTTATGATAATTCTCAATGACTTCAACAGATTGTAGTCACAATCTTTTCAGAAGCATTTCGTACGAAGAATTGCTCAAAATGACTGAGAATAATACATGCTTGAAATCTTTCTGAACAATGAGCTTAATAAAACATGTTTCATGCAGTCTTTCATAGCTTTCATTTTCTATTCTAACTGAGACTGTGCTAGACTTGAGTGTGAGATTCATTTGACGTATCATGCATTCTGACATGTGATTCATCGTTGCTTCTTCGTTCACAAGTACATTAGAGATTGTATAAGCTTTTCTTGCGTGTGATGAGATTATCATTATTGCTTGAGTGTAGAAATTATAATGTTTTCACTTCTGTTTGTGTTGAAATCATGCCTAGAATCTAATCACACTGCAGCAAGATAGTGCGTAGCTGAATAGAATGTTTGATCAATAGAGATAGCTTTAACTAGAAAACTAAGAATACAGAAGAAAGAAGACGATTTTGAGCTGTATCTATAGTAGAGCGAACAAAGAAGCAAAGTAGTTGATTTGTCAGAGCTCAAATAAATGAAATGTTTCAGCATATTTTGATTCGAAACATCATTGTTTCTTGTTCACATATCGAAATTTCTTGAGTCTATTGACTAGACTCTATTTCATCTCGACACGCTTCGTAACATTACTTTCTTCTCTTTAAAAGTCATGTCTCTATGACTTGTAGTGTAGTTTATAGCACTGACGTAAAGCTTGATGCTCGTCTTTCTATTAATCTTTCTATTGATCTTTCAAATCATCGAAATGTTTATTGTAGCAGACTCACTATGAGAAGAAAAGAGCGATCATTGTAGCAGACTCACTATTTGACGTAGAAACATGAGGTAGGTCGATTCATTGATAGATAGAGCGATGTGAGTAGATAGATCATCGCATTGACAGCGTTTTTATAGCAGACTCACTAGAAGAAAATCAACTAGCTCATCAAAGAAATTGATTCTGATTGTGTCATTGAAGCAAACTCACTAGTTGACATGAATTTGAATCGAGTTGAATTGAATTTGATGACACAGATTATTTTGACTCAACTGATTCACGAGTTTTTTGAGAGAGAAGAAAAAGATTTGTGATTCTTTAGCAATTAACGATCATATGTTCTCGTTGATTCTATTGATCGAGTGAATCGATGCTACTGAATGAGCGATAGATTCTCTAGCAATTCAACAGTCTTGTCGTTAATTCTATTGATTTTCTGATGTTGTTCTGTCTTTTGAAGTCGTCGATCATCAGATAAACAAATTTCTTTAGACTTGTTTCGTTGTTCATTGAGTGTCTTGAATGAATATTGATACTTGTATCGTAGAGTTAACGAATTCTTAGTTTAATGTTGAGATCATGTCTAGAATCTAATCACACTGCAGCGAGATAATGCGTAGCTGAATAAAATGTTTGATCAATAGAGATAGCTCTAACTAGAAAACTAAGAATACAGAAGAAAGAAGACGATTTCGAGCTGTATCTATAGTAAAGCGAACAAAGAGACGAAGTAGTCGATTTGTCAGAGCTCAAATAGATGAAATGTTTCAGCATATTTCAATTTGAAACATTGTTGTTTCTTGTTTACATATTGAAATCTCTAGAGTTTATTGACTAGATTCTATTTCATTTTGACATGCTTCGTAACAGTTTGAAATCTTTGACTGAGATTTCAATCACATTAACTTCTTTCAGAGTTTCTGATTCATTCAAGATATTAAATGAGATGACTTTTGTCTTTTTCTTCTTTGCTCTAGAATTAGGTTTCAGTCTCAATGCATTAATCATATCAGCTTGAAATCTTGAAGTCATAGCTGCAAGTTGCATGATAGACATGTTTACTGCAGTATTTTGAAGAAATGATGACGCGTCGAAGAGATTTTATGATTTCATATCTCGAGATTTTCTAGACTTCGCTTTAGATTCTCTTGATCTTTGTGTCTGATTTTCACTCGCAGCTGATTTTGATTGCTCAGCTATTGAGACTGCTTTACTTTGTTGATCAGATGCTTGAAATTCAGCTTCTTCTGCAGTTCTTTTCTCGCTCATCATAATCTCTTTCATTCATTTCTGTTCTCATGACATTGTCATCTTGACATTGTTTACTTTCTCATGAATAAAGATGTTGATGAAGTCATTATCTCACTTCATCAGATTATCTCAATTGAACTTTGTCAATTGATCTTTCTCTCTGATCTTGATCATATTAACTGTGATAGTCTGTGATTGTTTCTGAACGTAGTTATTCATTGAACTTTCATATTCTTCTTGATTAGAATTTCTTTCATACTCATTTCTTTCTTCGATTCATCATATAACAATTGTTTGCACTCTGTCTCTGACATTCTTCAAGACTGTCATGCTCATACAATCTGAGAATTTATGCTTTGCTTTACAGCATTTGAAACATATAATTTGTTCTGTCAATATGTCTTTATTCTTTGAAAAATAGCTGTCACTTTGATCTTTGTTATTATTGTTGTATTCTTCATTACTTGTGTTGCTGTAGAATTCAAATAATCGTGAAAAAGCAACTTGCTTAAAGTCACTATTTTTATATGATGATTTGATACAATTGAAAGAAGATTGATTGTTATCTATGATCATAGTCGAGAATGATGCTACAATATTACATAAAGCATCTGCATTTTGTTTTTATGCTTCTTGATATGTCATCTGTTGTTGCTTCATGATTTCTATGAACATTTTTTCTGATTCACTAGCTTGAAATGAATCTTGATGTGTTGCTGCAGCAATATCTGCTGTAAACTTCTCTTCTTCTGCGTTCTGAATGACTTTGATGATTTTCTTTACAGTCGACTTGATTTTAATTGCTAGCGTCGATCTCACTATTTTTCTAGTGATGTTATCATTCAAGTCTTTGATCATTCATCTTGCTATGTCTGATTTCAGATTCTTAAGATTCTGCTTCAGATATCTGATCTTTCTAAAATATTCATGAAGACGTTTTTCTTGTTGCTTGAATTCAAACAGTGAGTTCATGATCTTTTTTCTTTTATCACGCTTTTTCTTCTCAGAAAAGCGTTCTCTCAGTGAGCTCATCAGCTTCTCGAAGTTATTCTTCATCGAGACGTTTAATTCGCTGATATAAAGTTTTGCTTTCTTTATACAGTTTGATTTGACGAAGAAAGTCTTTGCTGCTGACTGTGTCTTCAGCGTGTCGAATTTTTCTTTGTATGATAGAAATGCAAACTCGACTCAAATGATAAAGATATTCAGATCTTCTTCTTTGCTCTCTACAAACTTAAACATTTTCATGTTCATCATTATGAAGAATGAGAATGATATTTTTGAAGTTGCGAGAATTGAGTTGATTTGCTCAGACTCACTCTTGAACTGTGACAGTTCTTCTATCTCAAAGTCTTTCGAATGAAAGTCAAGAAAAATATGACGAAAGATATTTATGAAATCATCTACTACTCAGAATGAAGAATACGTTCTATTCAAAGATCACTTTGCTCTCGATTGTTGATCAGATTTTACTTTCAATCTGTGTTGTAAAAGAAAGTCGTGTTGAAGATAGTCTGCTGCTCATTCAAGAAATACAGTGATCAATCTTGTATATTGCAGTTGTGCAGATAGATTCTGTCAGAATCGTGTTTAAATGATACAATCAAAGAAGATCAGAATTGATAGTGCTTGATCTTTAGAAATAGCTATAACTGAATATTAAGAATACAGAAGAAGATTGATACAAAAGCTTTTATTTATGTAATGTTCAGAGACTGTGCTAGACTTGAAAGAAATGTGTTTGTGACATGAAAAGAAGATGATGTAGATGAACAAGATGTTGATGAAAGAAAAGAATATTGAGAAAGAAAAAAAATGTTGAGTCATATCTGAATCAAATCTGAGTCAGATCTTGATCAGATTGTTGACTAACTTTAATCATTATGCAGAGTACTCGCTAGCATGCATTGCAAATTGATTAGAACTTCAGTCTTGTTCAGTCTTATCAATCTTGATACACTCATAACATTATTTTTCTTTTCGAAAATTCATGTTCGCATAAATGTAGTTCATTTGCTCACTTTTGTTGATAGTTATTTCGATATTTAGCGCGATTTGTTTGAATATAGCTTATGAAATTCATTCAAAACTTTCTCTGAGTCATTGAATTTCTCTTTATCAACATAGTATCATTCGTCGTTTCTATCTAGATCTTTTCATTTGACTTTGTATTGTATTCGATCTCGATAGCGTCTGAAGTTCAAGATATCATCTATCTTTTAATGTTCATCGTTTTCAATAGTGATTGATCTGAGTGATTCTGAATGCTGTTTTGATAGAGAGTTCTCTGAATACAATCATAGTAGTTTTGAGCTGAACATTGAATGCAGATGCTTCATGTTGACTGATAAACAAAGATGATAGAAGATACTCGCTTTAGCAGTGATTTGTTAGAGATTTAGTTGTTTATCTTTCAAATCTTTGCAGAGTCTCGTTGTCTTGATGTTTCTGAAAGATAGTCAAACTCAGTCATCTACTTCATATGTGACGTTTCATTTATATTTATTGATTTGAACTTTGATGATCAGCTTCGTCTTTTTCAATTGTTGATGATCGAAGCTCAGTAGCTTTTTCATTCAAATGACAATATCATTTGCTTTTCTAGCTTCAAGTCATTCATGAGTTGTTTCATAGTCAGTCGTATCTGAATTGAAACTCATTCAAGAGTGAAATTCTTTATTGAAGTAAAAGAGAATCATTGAAGTGATCAAGAAGATATTGAAATTGTCGTTGAATTTCATCATAGATATTCATTTGACTCAGTCGTTCTGCATGTAATTGCAGTAAGTTCTAAGTTTGCGTTCAACGTCTTGATTGACTCGTTTCGATTGATTGTCAATCTCAGAATGATAAACTGTGAATAAACTAACTGTGATTCTCAGTCACTTGCAAAGACTTTTTCACATAGTTGATATGAATTAAGTGTTATGAATGTGTCAGAATTGATTAGAGCTAGTCAATGATCTAGTCGAGATCTGATCTAGATCTGACTCAGGTTTGACTCAAATATGACTCAGCATCTTTTCTCTTTTCTAGCATCTTTTAATCAGCTTCTATTGTCTTCTAGACAAACACACTTCTTTGTGTTACGAGTGATCAACAGATTTCTATGATAAACACATTTCTTTGTGTTGCAAACATCTTTTAAATCAACATCTTTCTTGTGTTTCAACACGTTTTCTTTGAGACTAACATTTATCTGAATAACTACTATATAGAGCGTGTTCTTCTTGTCTTTTGTATCTTCTTTCTTCTGTATTCTTAAAGTCTTAGTTATAGCTATCTTTATAGATCAAACATTCTAGTCACGCATGCACTCTGATTAGTTTCTAGACATGATCTCAACATTACTTTAAAAATTCGTTAATCACATGATACTGATCTCTATACTCATTCAAATTCACTCGACTGACAACGAGACGAGTATAAAGAAATTTGTGTATCTGATGATCGACGACATCGAAAGACAGAACAACATCAAGAAATCAATAAAATTAATGAAAACATATAATCATGTGATTGCTAGAGAATCTATCGCTCAGTTAATAGCATCAGTTCAAATCAATTAATAGAATCAACGATAAAGAATCTTTGTTGATTGCTTGAGAATCACAAAAAACTCTTTCAAATCAGCAACACTCTTTTCTGAAGACTAAACACTTTAACAAATGATCTCACTATCTACTGTTGAGCATTGTCATTCGCTTGATCGTCAAAATCTTCATCATGATTCAATCATTTGTGAATACTCAACTTGATTTCTTCAAGAGTAATCAAAGTCTCAATTCAGTCATTTACTTCAAGTTATCTTCTCATTTATTGAAATTTCTTAGAACTAACTTCGTACAAAAACATCATCAATTCTTGTCTCATTCTCAGACACTTGATGAATCTCTGAAAGTCTCTACTCTCTGAAATATCAAAAATGTAAAGCAGCTACAACACTGAGTCAAACAAGATTCAGAAGTTTTTCTAGAAGATCTAAACAATTTTCAAACTCAATGAGATCTAAATGTAGAAGCTTGTGAGCTATTTGATAGAATACTCAGCGAACAGATATGAAAAACTCGTTTCAAGAAAATTGATCAAGCAAAAGAATGATCGAATCTAAATTTTAAAAAGCTTCAAGATCAGATGATGAAACTACAACATCGACTGCAATTGACTAAAGAAGATACTTCTACTTCTTTCATCATGTTCAATTCATTCAAGCGATTTCAAAAGCTTTCAAATTCATCTTTATTTACTGATGAAACAGAATCTTTCTGAAATGATTGACAAGAAAAGATTCGTGACAAGCTAGAAATTAACGTCGATCATTTTGATACTGATAGAGTCATACTGATTTATATTCACTTCAGAATCGATGAAAACGCAGTCAAAGCTACTTTAGCTTGACATCAACATGATTCATTGAATTTCTATAGAATGATCAATGATTTGTTAAATAAACTTGCTCAGCTATATGATGATTTCAACAAAGAGACAAACTTTCAAAGAGAGTATGCTAATCTCTCTCAAGAAAAGAGCAAATTCAGCAACTTTTATTCAATGTTTCAACGTCTGTTCTTTTATTTAGAATATCATGAAAAACAGTTGATAGTCGATTTATGAGACAAGATAATCTATCATCTTCATGCAGCTTAAAGTAGTCAATTGATTCAGTCAGAATCTCTGAACGAAATTCATGATTATCTGATTCATTTGAATAATGAGCAACGAGTCATGAATGATATCAAGAAAAAGAAATTTCTGAACAAAGTCAGAAAGCAGATCATCTTTGCTGATGAACATTTGAGATTCTTCTATAGAAAGATCGAAGTCATTGTATCAGTGAATCAGTTAAAATCGCGCGATGCAACTTTGATTAACGTCAAAGACTTGAATGTACAAGCTGAAATCTGTTTTATCTGTCACAAGTTGAGTCATATTTTTAAAGAGTGCTCTGATCGACTCTCTAGAGTCAATGCATTAGATGATGAGAATGAATTCAATCATTCAAGCTCTTACTCAGATTCTGATTCAAAAAACTAACTATCTCTTTCAGAATCATCAAAAAGATAGAGATAATATCTTTGTGCAGTCAAATCAAAGTTCTATTGAAAGAAAACTATTTTAAAAAGTCATTTCTGATCAATGCTTCTCTTATCTCTCAGAGCAATTCTTTCAACCTTTGCTCTTTGATAGATAGTAATTTCGTCGTCTACACGCTGATACATGACAAGCTAGTCAATAAAGTATGTCAGAAACTTGAAATACAATCTATATTACTAGCAAAAGAGAAGTTAATATGAGACTATGATGAGAAGCTAGCTGAAAAGACTATTACTCATAAGATTCTACTCAATCTCACGATCAAAAGTCATAAGAAATTGACTGTGTCAATGCTGATAGCTGATATCAAGCATCATGAAGTCATATTAAGCAAACTCTGAATGAACAAAAATGAAATATTATTGAACATGAGACATGATACTATCATATTCTCTGATCAATTAAATATTTCTATTTCGATTTTTTTGATTTTGTCAAATATGAAGCACTTAAGTTGATCGCGATCAACTTTGATCTCTTCAGCAGCTCACAGCAAAATCTCTAAGATGCTCAAGCGCTCAGTTTCATTCATTCAGAAAAAGTCATTCTTGATTCAAAACATAAACATCGTCTCTTTTCAAGCACTCATAAAACGAAAAAAGAAGAATCAGACAGAGGTTTTTGCTATGTTCATTGAAGACATCGATAGAAAAATCGTCTACAATACTCAATGCAAACTTGATGTCATAAATGTCTTTTCAGTCGATGAAATGACTCAGAATCTAGAAGATATTAAAGTCAAGTTATCATCAAAATATCAGAATTTTCTAGATGTTTTTGATCGAGCTCAAGCAGACAAGCTATCTGTTACGAGTGTGTCGAGATTGAATAGAGTTTTCTAGTCAACAAGCTCTAGAGGTTTTGACTCATGTTGAATCTCTAGCCTCAACACTCTATTCTAGCGCTTTCGATACTCGAGCAAATCTGCTTCGTCTTCTTTGTTTTGCTCTACTATAGATACAGCTCGAAACTCTCTTTGATTTCTTCTGTATTCTTAATATTCTAGTTATAGCTATCTCTATTGATCAAACATTCTATTCAGCTACGCACTACCTCGCTGCAGTGTGATTAGATTCTAGGCACGATCTCAACATTATATTAAGAATTCGTTTACCACATGATATCAATTTCATTACTCATTCAAGCTACTCGACGAACAACAAAACAAGTATAAAGAAATTTGTTTTACCTGATGATCGACGCAATCGAAAGACAGAACAACATCAGAGAATCAATAGAATCAACGACGAGACTGTTTGAATTGCTAGAGAATCTACCGCTCATTAAGTACGCACAGTTCACTCAATTAAGAGAATCACGATAAAGAATCTTCGTGAATTGCTCTAGAATCAACTCATTCTCGTGAAGCAGACGAGTGAAAATAAGCTGTTCAACTCATCTCTTTCCCTCTTCGCTTCGAATCAAGCTCGTGAATCAAGCGAGTCAAAACAATCTGTGTCGTCAGATCAAATTAGTGAGTCTGCTACTACAAATGACGTTCTCATAGTGAGTCTGCTACAATGACACTCTTCGTCAATGCAATGATCTACCTACTTTCATCGCTCTATCTATCAGTGAATCGATCTACCTCACGTTCACATGCAACTAGTGAGTCTGCTTCAATGACAAGTCGATAGTTGATCTCTTCGATGAGCAAGTCGACTAGTGAGTCTGCTTCAATGACATTCTTCGTCAATGCAATGACATACTTACTTTCATCGCTCTATCTATCAGTGAATCGATCTACCTCACGTTCACGTGCAACTAGTGAGCCTGCTTCAATGACAAGTCGATAGTCGATCTCTTCGATGAGCAAGTCGACTAGTGAGTCTGCTTCAATGATCATTCTATTTCACATAGTGAGTCTGCTACAATAGACATTTGACGAGTTGATTTGAATCAATAGAAAGATTGATAGAAAGACAGGCATCAAGACTCTACGTCAATGCTATGAACTACACTACAAGTTATAGAAACATGACTTTTAAAGAGAAGAAGATAATGTTATGAGTGTGTCGAAATTGAATAGAGTTTTCTAGTCAACAAGCTCTAGAAGTTTTGACTCATGTTGAATCTCTAGCCTCAACACTCTATTCTAGCGCTTTCGATACTCGAGCAAACCTGCTTCGTTCTCTTTGTTTTGTTCTACTATAGATACAGCTCGAAACTCTCTTTGATTTCTTCTGTATTCTTAATATTCTAGTTATAGCTATCTCTATTGATCAAACATTCTATTCAGCTACGCACTATCTCGCTGCAGTGTGGTTAGATTCTAGGCACGATCTCAACACTATCATCTCATCGTTCATATGATCATAAGATAGAGCTTACTAGTTGTTGAGATCATGCCTAGATCATTCAATCAAAGAGACTTGAGACTGATATGTATGTATTGCTCTTTAGAGATAGTTATAACAAGATATTAAGAATACAGAAGAGAAAGAGTGCAAGCTCTTCTATAAATAATGACTTGAGACTGCGCTAGACTCAATACAGATGTGATGTAATATGTCAGATGTGTTTGTCTAAAAGAATGATGAAAGAGATGAATGAAGAAAGTGCTGAACAACGAAAAGAAGTGCTGAGAATGACTTGAAGAATTCAATAAAGATGTGCTAGATTTAAACTAGACATAGCATCATCTGAACTCTGATCGATTCAGACATGTTTGTAACATTACTTTCTTCTTTGAACATTCATGTTTGCATGAATAGAAAAGAAATAAGAGCAAAAAATTCATCGTGTTTTCAATTTAGTGCAACTTATTCAAGTATAGCTTGTGAAATTCGTTCAGAACTTTCTTCGAGTCATTGAATTTTTCTTTATCGACATAGTATCATTCGTCGTCATGATCTATCTTGATTCATTTGATCTTGTATTGTAATCTTTCTCTATATCATCTGAAGTTCAATATATCGTTTACTTCTCAGTGCTCTTCATTCTCTTCAATGATCAATGATCTAAAGAACTCAGAATGTTGTCTCGATAAAGAGTTGTTTGATGAAGATCGTAGACACTTCGAGCTGAACATTGAATGTATATGCTTCATGCTTCTAGATAGCTGAAAACAATAGAAGATCTCAACTTTGACTGTGATTGAATAGAGATCGAGCTGCTTGTCTTTCAAATTCTTGCATGATTTAGTGATTTTGATGTTTTCAAAGACTAATCAAACTTAATCATCTACTTCATAGATGACATCTCGTCTATGCTTGTTCATCTGAGCTTCAATGATCTGCTTGATCTTTTTCAATTGTTGATGATTGAAGATAAGAAGTTCGCTCATTTGAATGACAATGTCATCGATCTTTCTAGCTTCAATACGTTAATGAGTCATTTTGTAATTAGTCGTATCTGAATTGAAACTCATTCGAAGGTGAAAGTCTTTATTGAAGTAGAAAGAGATCATCGAGATAATCGAGAACGTATTGAAATTGTCACTGAATTTCATTATTGAAAGTCATTTAACTCAGTCATTCTGCATGTAATTGCAGTAGATTCAAAGTTTGCATTCAACATCTTGATTAGCTCGTTTCGACTGATCATCGATCTCTGAATGATAGATTGTTGATAGATTGACTTTGATCTTCAGTCGTTTGCAAAGACTTTGTCACATGATCGATATGAACTGAAAGTCTCTATTCGAAACAATAGAACTGAGTAGATCATGAAGTTGATAGACGTTTCATAGCATGATTCATACTGTTTCTTCGATTGAGATGTCATCATCTTCTCAATGACAGAGAACATAGTGACATTCTTTGAAGAGACAACATATGATCATGCAAATGACGTTATAGTTTTCTGATAAAGATAGCTCAGTGATGAAGTTCATAGCTATATCTTGTCAACGCTGCTGAGAGATTGATAGAGATTGAAGCAAATCATTTGTATCATCTTGAGATGCTTTGCTTCACTGATAAACATGACAGTTTCAAATGTATTTGTTAGAAACCAGCATAGAGCGAGTCATATGAATGTAAGGTAACGAGTATATAAATGCTAAGAAAGAAAAGTATCTAGAAGAGAAGAGTCGACTATCTATATGACTCAGAAGAACATAAGCTAACTCTGAATAGAGTTGACTTCGAAACAAGTCTATGCTCTAGCGACGAGCGATCGACGATAGTTCTCAGAATAGTCATCAACATAGTCATCAACATAGTCATCAACATAGATGATAGCTAGAATCGTAACATTACTTCTCTTCTTCAACGATTCATGTTTGCATGAATGTATTTTCTTAGCCTTGTGTAGAATCGAAATGCCTATTGTAGCAGACTCACTATGCAAGATAGAAGTGTCATTGAAGCAGACTCACTAGTTGCATGCGAACGAGTCGACAGATCAATTCACTGATAGGTAGAGCGATGTGAGTAGATAGATCATCGCATTGACGATGAGTGTCATTGAAGCAGACTCACTAGTTGCATGTGAACTGGTAGGCGAATCGATTCACTGGTAGATAGATCGATGAGAGAGTCATCGCATTGACGATGTCATTGAAGCAGACTCACTAGTTGAACAGAAACTCGAGGTAGGTCGATTCACTGATAGATAGAGCGATGTGAGTAGATAGATCATTGCATTGATCGTGTCATTGAAGCAGACTCACTTCTGATTCAGATCTACTACATAGTAGAGCTTGTTTCGTTTGTTGATCGACTCAATCAAGAGATCAATCATTGTCTGTCTTTGTAGCAGACTCACTTCGAGTGTCGTTCAAGCAGACTAACTATCGAATGACTGACTCTGTCGACGAGATCAATCGTTATTTGTTCTTGTAGCAGACTCACTATCGAACGTGTCATTAAAGCAGACTCACTAGTTGCACGTGAACTGATAGGCGAATTGATTCACTGATAGATAGAGCAATGAGAAGATCATTGCATTGACGATGTCATTGAAGCAGACTCACTGAGAGTTTCAATATAGAAACAAGCTCAAAGATTTGCTTGTTGTCGAAGACATTATCGTGTCATTGTAGCAGACTCACTAGTTGCACATGAACGAGTAGGCGAATCAATTCACTGGTGAGTAGAACGATGAGAGTAGATGAATCATTGCATTGACGATGAATGTCATTGAAGCAGACTCACTGTTGAGGTTTGCTCATCGAGATAGAGACTTCACGCAGTTCTAGACTGATCTCTTTGATTGTTCAACAAATTCGAAGAATTTCTTGCGAATCTGAATGAACGATTAATTCGCTGATCTTTGACCTAGTCGAATGGTTTCAATCGTTTGTTTATACTCGCTGATCAGCGTACGAGTGAAGAAAGGTGAGTGCTGCTGCACGAACGCAAGTCGCTAGATCAAAGTCGATAGAGAATTGAAGAACTACTAGCAGAAGCACTTGAAGAAATCGATGCAGATTATTTCACTTCGTCTGTAACGAAGAAGCATTTATATAATGTTAGAAGTCAGCATAGAGCGAGTCATATGAGTGTAAGGTAACGAGTATATAAATGCTAAGAAAGAAAAGTATCTAGAAGAAAAGAATCGACTATCTATATGACTCAGAAGAACATAAGCTAACTCTGAATAAAGTTGACTTCGAAACAAGTCTATGCTCTAGCGACAAGCGATCGACGATAGTTCTCAGAATAGTCATCAACATAGTCATCAACATAGTCATCAACATAGATGATAGTTAGAATCGTAACAGTATTGTTGAATAGTTGCTTGATGATCTGATCAATAGTAGAAGCGTTGAACTAGGTCAATCGTTCATCTAATGTCAGAGTGCAAGATTGATGATTGATCATGAATATTTCAAAGCAATTTTGTATGCATTTGTTTTGACACTCATAGTAGATTCTTTTTGAATAGAACGTTGTCAATGATTTGACAGTTTTTTAGCTTCATGTCATGAAGCTTCAGTTCATTTTTGTTCATAGCTTGTTGATACTCATTGCATAGTTCATTCTTCTGATTGACTAAGCGTACGCGTTGATAGAAATTAGTCTCGTATTCAGATTCGATTTCGAACTCAATCGATAAAACGTCTATTCAATTCAAAGTCAGTATAGTCTGAAAATGATCATCTATGTCTTTAGCTGATTCAGAACTATCGATCATCGACATTTTAGTTAAAGCATCGACTTTGATGTTTGTTTTGCCTGATTGAAAGATAATCTGAAAGTTAAACTTCGATAGAATATTCAGATAGTTCGCTTGTCATCGAGTCAGCTGTTTGTTTTTCATAAAGATCTTCAAAGTCTGATGATCAGTAAATATCTGAATAGATAGCTCAGTACTCTTTAGTTTGAGTCGTCAGTGTTCAAAACATCGAATGATAGCTAGCAATTTCTTGTCATAGATGTGATAATTGCATTCAGCTGAAATCATGCTCTTGCTATAGAAGACTATCGAGTGAAGCATATTCTCGTCATTGTACTGAGATAGTATGTCGTCTTTTACATAGTTGAATGCATCGATTTTCAAAATAGCTTGATGTTTGACATTGAAATGACGTAGAACTGAGACTGAGCTGATCTGCTTCTTTAGATTGTCAAAGACTTCGACGCAGACTTCGTTTCAAACAAAAGACGTGTTTTTTCAAGTCAGCTGAGTGAATGACTTGACTAGTTTTAAAAAGTTCTTGATGAAGCATCGATAGAAATTGACGAAGTCGACGAAGTCTTGTACCTCTTTTAGATTAGTAGATGTAGCTCAATTGACTATAGCTTTCACTTTGATAAAGTTCATGCAAAGATCTTGTTTTGATACTATGATTTCTAAGAAGACTGTTTCTTCTACGTTGAATTTGCACTTTCGAATATCTATCTGCAGATCAGCGTCTCATAGACAATTTAGTATCATCTTGACATGTTGTTTATGCTTTTTTTGAGTCTTGCTGTATATGAGAATGTCGTCTAAATAAGCTTGGCAGAAGTCATTTAGAAAGTTTCATAGAACATCATTCATATATTGCTGAAATGAGGTCAAATCGTTTGTTAATTCGAATGATAGAATCTTTGATTTGTACGCTTTTAGAGCGATAATGAAGATTGTATAGTTCTCACTATCGAGATGCATACGAAGTTTGTTGAAAGCGAAAATTATATTCAGTCAAGTCAGATGCTTGCAGTCAACGATTTTGTCAATCATCTCATCTATGAGCGATAGAGAGTAATGATTTCTTTTGATAATGACATTGAGCTTTTGATAGTTGATGCAGAAGCGAAGATTGTCATTGATCTTCAGAGTGAATAAAACGAGTGAGAAATATGAGATCTTGCTAAAAGTAATAAAACTCTTTGACAGATTTTCGTTCAGATATTCTTTGATCTTCTGAAGCTTGTAGAGTGACATTCAATAAGCTCGACATCTAGAAGAAATGACATCGTTAGTGAGCTCTATCTTATGATCATATGAACGATGAGGTGATAGCTTATCGACTTGAGCTCGATCAAACACGTCGATGAAATTCTGATATTTCGAAGATAACTTGACTTTGATGTCTTCTAGATTTTGAGCTGATGCATCGATGAAAGCGATGTCTAGAATGTTCAGTTTGCATTGAGTGTTGTAGACTATTTTTCTATCAATATCTTCGATCGACATAGCGAAAATCTCGATGCGATTCTTCTTTGATCGTTTAATCAATGCATGAAAAGATGCAGTTTTCACACTGAACATAGAAAAGTTCTTTTTTGAAGCAGTAGAAGCTGATCATTGAAGCACTTTGAGAGCTGAACTGATAGAAGAATTTGATGATCATGATCATTTTGAGTGTGAAGCTCTGACTGACATTGAAAAAACAGAAATGAAAGCTTTTAATTGATTTGAAAAAACGATGACATCGTTTTGCATATTTAGTAGTATTTCATTTTTATTCATTCAGAACTTTTCTAATATGACATCATGATGATTTATATCAGCTATTAACATTGAAACAATCAATTTCTTATGACTTTCGACTGTGAGATTGAGTAGAATTTTATGAGTAATGATCTTTCTTGTCAGCTTTTTGTCATATTCTCTTATTAACTTCTCTTTAGCTAGTCGTATGAGTTGAATTTTGAGCTTCTGACATATTTGATCAACTAGCTTTGTATGAATCAAGATGTAGATCATCGAGTCATTATTTATCAAAGATCGTAGCTTGAAGAATTCGTCTTGCGAGAATAGAATGACATTGACTAGAAATGACTTTTCGAAGTAGTTCTCTTCGATAGATGAAATTTCGTCGATTAGATTGTACAAAGAAATGATCTCTATCTTTTTGATGACTCTGAAAGAGATGATTAGTTTTTTGAATCAGACTCTGAATTGAAGTTCGAAGAATGATCAAACTCGTCATCTAATAAGTTAATTCTGAAAGATCTATTCAAGCACTCTTTAGAAGTATGATCAGACTTATGACATAAAAAGCAGTTTTCGATTAGTAAGTCATTTTCTTTGATGCTAGTCAAAACAGCGTCACGTGATTTTGACTGATCAATCATCTTTGTTTCTATGATTCTACGAGTAGCTTTGACTGATTCTTCAGCGTAGATGATCTGTTTAGTTGTTTGAGCTTTGATCATTGCTTCTTTATTCTTGATCTCTCAAATAGCTCGTTGATCGTTATTCAATTGAATGAGATAGAAATAAATTTCTTTCAGAGTACTGAGTTGAATAAATTGAGTTACTCAAGCGAATTGAAGTCGAGAGTTTATTTTATTCTTTAGATCGACGATCAGCTGTTTTTCTTGATAGTCTAGATAGAAGAATAGTTGTTGAAATTGAGTATAAAACTCGCTGAATTTCTTCTGTTCTTGAATCAAGTTGTAGTAGTTTCTACGAAAGTTGACTTCTTTATCTGAGTCATTGAACAACTGAGCTAGCTCTTTCAAAAGCTCATCGACGATCTTGTATGAGTTGAAACAGTCACGTTCGCGTTTTGACTGAGTGATCTCAGCTGCATCATTGAATAATCTGAAATGTACGTAGCTCAGCTTGACTCATTCACTTGAAAAGAGATCGACGTTGATTTCTAGCTTGTTCTGAACTTTTTCATACCAGTTCTCTCAGATAGAGTTCTTTTCATCAGTGAACAACGAAGAATCGAGTATTTTCTGAGATCTAGAACGCTCAGAGTAGATTGACGATGACGAGATAATCTCTCTAGCTTGTAGTCTAGCTTTCAGCTCTTCGCATCGTTTCTTCAAAGCTTTCATAGTCATAGAAGATGTTATGATTTCAACGAATGAATCATTATCTTCGACAATGAAGAATGAAGCTTCGAAACGCTCTTTGAAGAGACGAGACATGATGAAGAAGAAAGAAGAGATTGAATTGAACGAGTGTTTTAAAAGAAAGAGATCGAGCGAAGAACGATGCTCGACAATAGAAGATGAAGTCGTTTTTGTTGTTTGATTTGAGAATTGATTGATTCTCTTGATTGATTTGATTCTCTAGCAATCAACGAAGATTCTTTATCGCTGATTCTATTAATCGAAGTGAACGATGCATACTTAATGAGCTGTAAGTCGTCTAGCAATTCAATCAGCCTCGCTGTTGATTCTATAGATTCTCTAGTGTTGTTCTGTCTTTCGATTGCGTCGATCATCAGATAAACGAATTTCTTTAGACTCGATCTGCCTGAACGAGTATATTGAACGAGTAATGAGTATCTGTATCGTATGATAAACGAGATTCTTAATGTAATGTTGAAATCATGTCTAGATCATTCAATCAAAGAAACTCGAGACTGATATGTATGTATTGCTCTTTAGAGATAGCTATAACAAGACATTAAGAATACAGAAGAGAAAGAGTGCGAACTCTTCTATAAATAATGGCTTGAGACTACGCTAGACTCGATACAGATGTGATGTAATATGTCAGATGTGTTTGTCTAAAAGAATGATGAAAGAGATGAATGAAGAAAGTGCTGAACAACGAGAAAAAGTGCTGAGAATGATTCGAAGAGTTCAATAGAAGTGCGCTAGGTTCAAACTAGGCATAGCATCATCTGAACTCTGATTGATTCAGACATGTTCATAACACTAGTGACGCAACGTCATCTCACTGTTGAGCATATTGAATGTCTTTCTACAAGCTTCAGAAAGTAAAGAAATATCTGAACAAAAATCTTTTCAAAGAATTTATAATCTCTAGCAAAGCTTCGTATTTCTCATTCATTCTGTTTATCTTGAAAGCAAATGAAGATCTACAATTCTGCGTTGACTATTGAAAGCTCAATGCTATTATCAAAAGAAATCGCTATTTTCTATCTCTGATAGATGAGATGATCAACAAAATAGTTGATTGCAAGCATCTGACTCGATTGAATATTATTTCAACGTTCAACAAACTACGAATGCATTCTGATAGTGAGAACTACACTATCTTTATTATCGCGTTAAAAGTGTATAAGTCAAAAGTGTTACTCTTCAAACTTACTAATGATTCTGTCTCATTTCAGCAGTATATGAATGATGTTTTATGAGACTTTTTAAATGACTTTTGTCAAGTCTATCTAAACGACATTCTGATTTACAGCAAAACTCAACAAGAACATTGACAACATGTCAGAATGATATTAAATCATCTATGAGAAGCTGATCTACAAGTAGATATTTGAAAGTGCGAATTCAATGTAGAAGAAACTGTTTTCTTAGAAGTCATAGTATCAGAACAGAGTCTTCGTATGAATTTTATCAAAGTGAAAGTCATAGTCAACTGAACTACGTTGATCAATCTAAAAGAGATTCAAAGCTTCGTGAGATTTGTTAACTTCTATCGTCGTTTCATTAAGAACTTCTCGAAGCTAGTCAAATCATTCACTCAGCTGACTAGAAAAGACACGTCTTTTGTTTGAAACGAAGTCTGTGTTCAAGCTTTTGATGATCTAAAGAAACAAGTCAGCTCGATCTCAGTTCTACGACATTTCAATTCAAAACAACAGACTATTCTGAAAATCAATGCATCTGACTACATCAAAGATGAAATACTATCACAGTACGATGATGAGAATGTTCTTCATTCAGTAGCATTCTACAGCAAGAGCATGATTCTCACTGAATGCAATTATCACATCTATGACAAGAAATTGTTAGTCATTATTCAATGCTTTGAACACTGAAGACTCGAGCTAGAATGCACAAAGCTGTTCATTCAGATGTTCATCAATCATCAAACTTTGAAGATCTTCATGAAAAACAAACAGTTAACTCGACGTCAAGTCAATTATCTAGACATTCTATTTAAGTTTAACTTTCAGATCATTTTTCAATCAGGCAAAATGAACTCTAAAGTTGATGCTCTAATCAGAATGTCTCTGATCAACGTCTCTGAATCAGCTCAGCGTACTGAAGATCACTATCAGATCATTCTGACACTTGATAGAATAAATATTCTAGCTATCGAATCTGAAGTTAATCTCTATCAGTGAGTAAAAGATGTCAACAAGACAAATGAGCTTTGCAATGAGTATAAACAAGCTATAAGCAAAAACAAGCTCAAGCTACATAGCACTGAATTGAAGCACTGCAAGATCGTTGACAACGTTCTGTTCAGAAAAGATCTACTGTGAGTTTCTGAGAAAATGCATACGAAATTGCTAAAGAAAATTCATGATCAGTCTTTCATCTTTCACTCTGACAATCAAAGAACTATTGATCTAGTTCAACGTTTCTACTATTGATCAAATCATTGAGCAACGATTAAACGTTACATTTGAAACTGTCATGTCTGTCAATGAAGCAAGACATTTAGAAATAGCATCAATGAACTTCTTCATTCTCTATCAATTTCACAGAAACGCTGAAAAGATATAGCTATGAACTTCATCACTGAGTTATCTCTATCAGAAGATTATAACGTCATTTGCACAATCATATGTTGACTCATCAAGAAACGTCACTATGTTTTCTGTCATTGAGAAAATGAAGACATCTCAGTCAAAGAAACGGTTTGAATCATGCTATGAAACGTTTATCAACTTCATGATCTACTCAGTTTCATTGTTTTGAACAGAGACTCTCAGTTCATATCAATCATGTGACAAAGTCTTTGCAAGCAACTAAGAATCACGACTAGTTTATCAACAATCTATCATTCTGAGATTGATAATCAATTGAAACAAGTTAATCAAGATGTTGAACGCGAACTAAGAATTTACTGCAGTTACATGCAGAACGACTGAGCAAAATGACTATCAATGATAGAATTCAGTGAGAATTTCAATATCTTCTCGATCATCTCAATGACTTCGTTCTACTTCAATAAGAGTTTTCACTCACGAATGAGTTTCGATTCAGATATTACTGATTATGAAACAACTTGTGAACGTCTTGAAGCTAGAAAAGCAGACAATATTGTCATTTGAATGAAAGAGCTTCTTATCTTCAATCGTCAGCAATTGAAAAAGACGAAGCAGATCATTGAAGCTCAGATCAATAAACATAAATGAGACGTTATTTATGAAGTAGATGACTGAGTTTGATTATTCTCTAGAAATATAAAGACAACTAGATCATGTAAGAATTTGAAAGACAAACAGCTAGAACTTTATCAAATCACTGTCAAAGTTGAAACCTTCTATCATTTTCATCTATCAATAAGCATGAAGCAGCTGCATTCAATGTTTAGTTCGAAGCTATTGCGTTCTTATTTCAATGACTTCTTATCAGAACAGCATTCAGAATCTTTCAAATCGCTCACTATTGAAGATGATGATCATTGAAAGATAAATGACATTTTGAACTCTAGATGCTATCAAGATTGAATACAATACAAGATCAAATGAACAGAACTAGATCAAAACAATGAATGATACTATGTCGATAAAGAAGAATTCAAGAGCTTGAAAGAAGTTCTAGTTGAATTTCATAAACTCTATTCAGACAAGTCACATTAAATTGAAAAACAGTGAAAATTTGCGTTTCATTTGTTTTATTCATGCGAACATGAATTTTCAAAGAGAGAGATAATGTTACAAATGTGTCAGAATTGATTAAAGCTAGTCAACAATCTATTCGAGATCTGATCTAGATCTGACTCAGGTTTGACTTAGATATGACTCAGCATCTTTTCTCTTTTCTAGCATCTTCTAATCAGCTTCTATTGTCTTCTAGACAAACACACTTCTTTATGTTACAAGTGATCAACAGATTTCTATGACAAACACATTTCTTTGTGTCACAAACATTTTTCAAATCAACATCTTTCTTATGTTTCAACACGTTCTCTTTGAAACTAGCGTTTATCTGAGTAACTACTATATAGAGCGTGTTCTTCTTGTCTTTTGTACCTTCTTTCTTCTGTATTCTTAAAGTCTTAGTTATAACTATCTTTATAGATCAAACATTCTAATCACGCATGCACTTTGATTAGTTTCTAGACATGATCTCAACATTGAGAGTCTTTGTTTGAAACAATAGAACTGAGTAAATCATGCAGTCGATAGACATTTCATAGCATGATTCAAACCGTTTCTTTGACTGAGATGTCATTGTCTTCTCAATGACAAAAAACATAGTGACGTTCTTTGATGAAACAACATATGATTGTGCAAATGACGTTATAGTCTTCTGACAGAGATAGTTCAATGATGAAGTTCATAGCTATATCTTTTCAACGTTTCTGTGAAATCGAGAGAGAATGATGAAGTTCATTGATGTTATCTTTAGAAGCTTTGCTTCGCTGACAAGCATGATAGTTTCAAATGTATTGTCGAATAGTAGCTTGATGATCTGATCAATAGTAGAAACGCTGAACTAGATTGATGATTCGTCTATTGTTGAGATGAGAGATTAAAGATTGATCATGCACTTCTTGTAGTAATTTCGTGTGCATGTTCTCAGAAATTCACAGTAGATCTTTTCTAAATAGAACGTCGTCAATGATTTTGCAGTTCTTCAGTTTAGTGATATGAAATTTGAGCTTGTTGTCGTTCATAGCTTGTTTATATTCACTGCAGAACTCATCTGTTTGATTGATCATACATACTCATTGATAGAGATTTGCTTCTGATTCAATAGATAGAATATTGACTTTATTAAAGATCAGAATAATCTGAAAGCAATTTTCAAGTTTTTGAGCTGATTCAAAAACGTTCACTAGAAGCATTCTGATTAAAGCATTGACTTTAATGTTTATTTTGCCTGATCTAAAGATGATCTGAAAGTTGAACTTCAATAGAATGTTCAGATAGTTGACTTGTTGTCAACTCAACTGTTTGTTTTTCATGAAGATCTTCAAAGTCTGATGATCAATGAACATTTAAATGAGTAGTTTAATACATTTCAATTTGAATTGTCAGTGTTCGAAGCATCAAATAATGACTAGCAATTTCTTGTCATAAATGTGATAATTGATTTCAGCGAGAACCATGCTTTTGCTGTAGAAGATCACTGAATAAAGAACTTTCTCGTCATTGTACTGAGATAGTATTTCATCTTTTACATAGTTTGAAGCGTTGATCTTCAGAATAGCTTGTCGTTTGAGATCAAAGTGACAAAGTACTGAGATCGAGCTGACTTGTTTCTTTAGATTATCAAAGACTTGAACACAGATCTTATTTTAAACAAAAGACGTGTTCTTTCTAGTCAGCTGAATGAATGATTTGACTAGCTTCAAGAAGTTCTTAATGAAACGACGATAGAAGTTAACAAATTTCATGAAGCTTTGAATTTCTTTTAAATTGATCAAAGTGATTCAGCTGACTATGACTGTCATCTTACTGAGATTCATACAAAGATTTAGTTCTGATACAATGACTTCTAGAAAGACAGTCTCTTTTACATTGAATTTGCACTTTCGAATATTCATCTGCAGTTCAGCTTCGCGTAGTCATCTCAATACTAGTTTGACGTGATCTCTATGTTTCTTTCTTGTTTTGCTATAGATAAGAATGTCATCTAGATAGACTTGACAAAAGTTGTTCAGAAAATCTCATAAAACATCATTCATATATTGCTGAAAGAAGATCAATTCATTAGTCAGTTTGAATGATAGCATTTTGTATTTATATGCTTCTAAAACAGTAATAAAGATGATGTAATTCTTGCTATCAAGATGCATTTGAAGTTTGTTGAATGCTGATATAATGTTCAATCTAGTTAAATGCTTGCAACTCACTATTTTATCAATGATCTCATTTATCAGCGATAGAGAATATTTATTTCTTTTGAAAATGACATTTAGCTTTTGATAGTTCATACAGAATTGAAGATCTTCATTTGCTTTAAGAGCGAATAAAACGGGAAAGAAATAGAGAGTCTGATTGAAAGTGATGAATTTCTTCAACAGATTCTCGTTCAGATACTTCTTTACTTTCAGAAGTTTGACAGAGAACATTTAATATGTTCAACAGTGAGAAAACATTGAATCATTGATGAGCTCGATTTTATGATCATAGAAGTGATAAGAAGGTAGTTTATTCGATTGAACTCGATCAAAAACATCTAAAAACTCATGATATTTCAATGACAGCTTCGCTTTAATATCTCTCAAATTCTGAGTCATTTCATTGATTGAAGAGACGTTTAAAGCATTCAAATTGCACTGAGTATTGTACGTAATTTCTTTATTGATGTTCATCATGAATAAAGCAAAGACTTCGATCTTGTTCTTCTTTGAATGATTCAACAATGTTTTAAACAAAGCGATGTTTATGCTTTGAATCGAGAATGACTCTTTCTGAGCAGTGATTGAAATGAATTATTTGAGCATCGTAAAGATCTTAGTCTGAGTGATTGAAGAGAGCGAAGTTGATCATGATCAACTTGAGTGCTTTGAATTGAGCTAGATCGAAAAAATCGAAATAGAAGTATTCAATTGATTCGAAAAAACAATGACGTCGTTTCACATATTCAGTAATATTTCGTTTTTATTCATTCAGAGCTTACTCAATATGACTTCATGATGATCAATATCAGCTATCAACATTGATACAGTTAATTTTTTATGACTTTTGATGATGAGATTGAGTAGAATTTTATGAGTGATTGTCTTCTTAGATATCTTCTCATCATAATCTCTTATTAGCTTCTCTTTTGTCAATGATATAGATTGAATTCTCAGTTTCTTGCATACTTTATTGACTAAATTAGAATGTATGATCATGTAAATGACTGAATCACTGTCTATTAGAAAACGAAGGCTGAAAGATTGATTCTGAAAAATGAGATGAGCATCAATTAAAAACGACTTTTCAAAGTAATTTTCTTTCAATAGAATTTCATTTAGTTTGCACAAAGATATAATCTCTATTTCTTCAATGACTTTTGAAAAGATGACTAGTTTTTTGAATCGAAATTTGAATTGAAATCGAAGCAATCATATTCTTTGTTCACTGCATTGATTTTAGTAGATTGATCAAGATACTTCTTAAAGCTATGATTTGATTTATGACATATGAAACAGCTTTCAAATAGAATGTCTGCTTCTTTGACGTTAGTTAAAATCGCGTCATGCGACTTTAGCTGATCAGATTTCGAATGATTGACTGATTGAGTGATAACAATTGCTCTATGAAAGATAGTCTTTGAAACATCATTGACATGTTTGAGCTTGTTCTTGATCTTTCAAATGACTCACTGATCATTATTCAAATGAATCAGATAGAAACGAATTTCTTTTAAAGAATCAGATTGAACTAGTTGATTTACTCAAATAAATCAAAGACGAGAATTGATTTTATCTTTCAAATCAACGATCAGTTGCTTTTCGTGATAGTCTAAATAAAAAGATAGACGTTGAAACTGAGTATAGAATTCATTGAATTTCTTGAATTCTTGAATCAAGTTGTAGTATTTTCTATGAAAGTTGACTTTCTTATTTGAATCATTAAATAACTGAGCTAACTCTTTCAAAAGATCTTCGACGATTCTATAGAGATTGACATAATCACGTTTGCATCTAGCTTGAATGATCTCAGCTGCGTCATTGAATAATCTCGAATGTATATAGTTCAATTTGACTCATTCATTAAAAAAGAGATCAACGTTGATCTTTAGTTTATTCTGAATTTTTTCGTATCAGTTTTCTTAAGTAAAGTTCTTTTCATCAGTAAACAGCAAAGAATCAGGTATTTTTTGAGATTTAGAACGCTCAGAGTAAATGAAATCAGAAGAAGTGTTTTCTTTAGCTTGAAATTTAGTTTTCAACTCTTTGATTTCATCTTCTTGTTGTTTATTTAACTCGTAGAGTTGATCTGTTTCTTCATCAAGAGCTAGACTTCGAGTCTTTCAGATTTCGTAGAACATGAGAGATATTATCATTTCAATGAATGATTCATCATCTTCATGAATGAAGAGTGCAGCACTTGATGATTTCGATGAATCAGCATCAGAGATTTGAGAGAAATGATTTTGAAATTCTTCAGAATGCTTTGCAGTAGATGAACAACTGAGCATGATGAGATTTATTTGAAAGAAAAGAGATTGAATGAATGATGATGCTTGATGATTGAAGAAGAAAAACGTATAAGATGATGTTTTATCTTCAACAAAAAATATGAGATTTGTTTGTTGATTGATTTGATTAATTCTCTAGCAAACAACGAAGATTCTTTATCATTGAATCTATCAATTGATTTGATTCTTGAGCAATTCACGAAGATTCTTTATCATGATTCTCGTAATTGAGTGAACTTTGCATACTTAATGAGCGATAAGTAGTCTAGCAATTCAAACAGTCTTGTTGTTGATTCTATTCAATTCTCTAATGTTGTTCTATCTTTCAATTACATCAATCATCAGATAAATAAATTTCTTTAGACTCGTTCTATCTAGATGAGTATGTTGAATGAGTAATGAGATCAGTATTGTGTGATTAACAAATTCTTAATATTGTCAGAATCGTGTCTAGATGAGTCAATCAACAAAAGTCAGAATTGAATAGTGCTTAATTTTTAAAGATAACTATAACTGAATATTAAGAATACAGAAGAAGATGAGTACAAAAGCTTTTATTTAAGTAATATTCAGAGACTGCGCTAAGCTTGAAGAAAATGTGTTTGTGACATGAGTAGAATGTGATGTAGAAAGAAAGATGATGTTGAACAAAGAGATGTTGATGAAAGAAAATAGAGACTGAGTCAGATCTGAGCTAAAGACACTGACTAGTTTTATTCAGTCTTGATACGCTCGTAACATTATTTCTTTCTTCGAAAATTCATGTTCGCATGAATGTTGCTCATTTGCTTGCTTTCTTATTGAGTTATTTCGATACTAGCGTGACTTTCTTGAGTATAGCACATGAAATTCGTTCAAAACTTTCTCGAAGTCATTGAATTCATCTTTATCGACATAGTATCATTCATTGTCTCTATCTAGATCTTTTCATTTGATCTTGTACTGTATTCGACCTTGATAACGTCTGAAGTTCAGAATGTCATCTATCTTTCAATGTTCATTGTTGTCATCATCAATAATGATGAGTCTGAGAGATTCTGCATGCTGTTCTGATAAAGAGTCTTCTGAATACAATCGCAGTAGCTTCAAGCTAAACATCAAATGCAGATGCTTCATGCTGATTGATAGATGAAGATGATAGAAGATTCTCGCTTTGACAGTGATTTGATACAATTCTAGTTGTTTGTCTTTCAAATCTTTGCAGAGTCTCGTTGTCTTGACGTTTCTGAAAGATAGTCAAACTCAGTCATTTACTTCATAGATGACGTTTCATCTATATTTATTGATCTGAACTTCGATGATCAGCTTCGTTTTTTTCAATTGTTGACGATCAAAGCTCAGTAGCTCTTTCATTTGAATGACAATATCATCTGCTTTTCTAGCTTCAAGTCATTCACGAGTTGTTTTGTAGTCAGTCGTATCTGAATCGAAACTCATTCGAGAGTGAAATTCTTTATTGAAGTAGAAAGAGATCATTGAGATGATCGAGAAGATATTGAAATTGTCGCTGAATTTCATCATAGATATTCATTTGACTCAGTCGTTCTGCATGTAATTGCAGTAGATTCTAAGTTCGCGTTCAACGTCTTGATTGACTCGTTTCGTCTGATCGTCGATCTTCGAATGATAGACTGTGAATAGACTAGCTGTGATTCTCAGTCGCTTGCAAAGACTCTTTCACATAGTTGATATGAATTGAGAGTCTCTGTTCGAAACAATAGAACTGAGTAGATCATGCAGTCGATAGACGTTTCATAGCATGATTCAAACCGTTTCTTCGACTGAGATGTCATCGTCTTCTCAATGACAGAAAACATAGTGACGTTCTTTGATGAGATGACATATGATTGTGCAAATGACGTTATAGCCTTCTGACAGAGATAGTTCAGTGATGAAGTTCATAGCTATATCTTTTCAGCGTTTCTGTGAAATCGAAAGAGAATGATGAAGTTCATTGATGCTATTTCTAGAGACTTTGCTTCGCTGATAAGCATGACAGTTTCGAATGTATTGTTGAATAGTAGCTCAATGACCTGATCAATAGTAGAAACGCTGAACTAGATCAATGATTCATTTATTGTCGAAATAAGAGGTTGAAGGTTGATCATGCACTTCTTGTAGTAATTTCGTGTGCATGTTCTCAGAGACTCACAGTAAGTCTTTTCTAAAGAGAACGCTGTCAATGATTTCGCAGTTCTTCAATTTAGTGGTATGAAATTTGAGCTTGTTCTCGTTCATAGCTTGTCTATATTCATCGCAGAACTCATTCGTTTAATTGATCATACATACTCGCTGATAGAGATTTGCTTTCGATTCAACGAGTAGAACATCGACTCTATCAAGAGTCAGAATAGTCTGAAAATGATCTTCAAGTCGTTGAGCTGATTCAGAGACGTCTGCTAGAGACATTCGAGTTAAAGCATCGACTTTAGTATTCATTTTGCCTGATCTAAAGATGATCTGAAAGTTGAACTTTGACAGAATGTTCAGATAGTTGACTTGTCATCGACTCAACTGTTTATTTTTCATGAAGATCTTCAAAGCTTGATGATCGATGAATATCTGAATGAGTAGTTCAATGCACTTCAGCTCAAGTCATCAGTGTTTGAAACATTGAATAATGACTAGCAATTTCTTGTCATAGATGTGGTAATTGATTTCAGCAAGAATCATGCTTTTACTGTAAAAGATCATCGAATGAAGAACTTTCTCATCATTGTACTGAGATAGTATTTCACCTTTTACATAGTTCAAAGCATCGATCTTCAGAATAGCTTGTCGTTTGAAATCAAAGTGACGAAGTACTGAGGTCGAGCTGACTTGTTTCTTTAGATTGTCAAAGACTTGAACACAAACCTCGTTTCAAACAAAAGATGTATTCTTTCTAGTTAGCTGAGTGAACGATTTGACTAGCTTCGAGAAGTTCTTAATGAAACGGCGATAGAAGTTAACAAATCTCACGAAGCTCTGAATTTCTTTTAGATTGATCGAAGTGATTCAGCTGACTATGACTGTCACTTTGCTTGAATTCATACGAAGATCTAGTTCTGATACAATGACTTCTAGAAAGACAGTCTCTTCTACATCGAATTCACACTTTCGAATATTCATCTGCAGTTCAGCTTCGCGTAGTTGACTCAATACTAGTTTGACGTGATTTCTATGTTTCTTTCTCGTTTTGCTATAGATGAGAATGTCATTTAAATAGACTTGGCAAAAGTCATTCAGAAAGTTTCATAGAACATCATTCATATATTGCTGAAAGAAGATCGATTCATTAGTCAGTTTAAATGATAGCATCTTGTATTTATATGCTTCTAAAGCAGTGATAAAAGTGATGTAATTCTCGCTATTGAGATGCATTCAAAGTTTGTTGAACGCTGATATGATGTTCAATCTAGTCAGATGCTTGCAACTCACTATTTTACCAATGATCTCGTCTATCAATGATAGAGAATATCTATTTCTTTTGAAAATGACATTTAGCTTTCGATAGTTCACGCAGAATTGAAGATCTTCATTTGCTTTGAGAGCGAATAGAACGAGAAAGAAATAGAAGGTCTGACTAGAAGTGATGAATTTCTTTGACAGATTCTCGTTTAAGTACTTCTTTACTTTCAGAAGTTTAACAGAGAACATTTGATAGATTTGACAGCGAGAAAGCGTTGAATCACTGATGAGCTCAATTTTATGATCATAGAAGCGATGAGAAAGTAGTTTATTCGATTGAACTCGATCAAAAACATCTAGAAACTCATGATATTCTGATGACAGCTTCGCTTTAATATCTTTCAAATTCTGAGTCGTTTCATTGATTGAAGAGACGTTTAAAGCGTTCAAATTGCACTGAGTATTGTACGCGATTTCTCTATTGATGTCTGTCATGAATAGAGCAAAGACTTCAGTCTGATTCTTCTTTGAATGATTCAACAGTGTTTTGAACGAAGCTGCGTTTATGCTTTGAATCGAGAATGACTCTTTCTGAGCAGTGGTTGAAACGAGTCGTTTGAGCATCATAGAAGTCTTAGTCTGAGTGATTGAAAAAGACGAAGTTAATCGCGATCAACTTGAGTGCTTTGAATTGAAAGAAATCGAAAAAACCGAAATAGAAGTATTCAATTGATTCGGAAAAACAATGACGTCGTTTCGCATATTCAGTAATATTTCGTTTTTGTTCATTCAGAGCTTACTCAATATGACTTCATGATGATCGATATCAGCTATCAACATTGATACAGTCAATTTCTTATGACTTTCAATGATGAGGTTGAGTAGAATTTTATGAGTGATGATCTTCTTAGATATCTTTTCATCATAATCTCTTATTAGCTTCTCTTTTGTCAGAGATATAGATTGAATTTCTAGTTTCTTGCATACTCTATTGAATAGATTAGCGTGTATGAGCGTATGAGCGACTGAATCACTGTCTATTAACGAACGAAGACTGAAGAATTGATTCTGCAAGATGAGATGAGCATCAATTAGAAAAGACTTTTCAAAGTAATTTTCTTCTGATAGAATTTCGTCTAGTTTGCACAAAGATATAATCTCTATTTCTTTGATGACTTTTGAAGAGATGACTAGTTTTTTGAATCGAAATTCAAATCAAAATCGAAGTGATCATATTCATCATTCACTGCATTGATTCTAGTAGGTTGATCAAGGCACTCTCTAGAGCTATGATCTGATTTATGATATATGAAACAGGTTTCGACTAGAACGTCTGCTTTCTTGATGCTAGTTAAAATCGCGTCGCGCGACTTTAGATGATCAGGTTTTGAATGATCAACTGACTGAGTAACAACAGCTTTATGAAAGATGATCTTTGGCAGATCGTCGACGCGTTTGATGAGATTGACTTTGTTCTTGATTTTTTGAATGACTCGCTGATCATTATTCAAATGAATCAGGTAGAAATGAATCTCTTTGAGAAAATCAGATTGAACTAATTGACCTATTCAAACGAATTGAAGACGAGGGTTTATTTTATCTTTCAGATCGACGATCAGTTGCTTTTCGTGATACTTCAGATAGAAAAATAATCGTTGAAACTGAGTGTAAAACTTGCTGAACTTCTTTGATTCTTGAATCAAGTTGTAGTATTTTCTACGAAAGTTGACTTTCTTATCTGAATCATTGAACAACTCAGCTAGTTCTTTCAAAAGATCATCGACGATCTTATAGAGATTGACACAGTCACGTTCGCGTCTAGATTGAGCGACATCAGCTGCGTCATCAAATAATCTGAAATGTACATAGCTCAGTTTGATTCTTTCATTTGAAAAGAGATCAACGTTGATCTCTAGTTTATTCTGAATTTTGTCGTATCAGGTTTCCCAAGTAGAATTCTTTCCGTCAGTAAATCAGGAAGAATCAGGTATTTTCTGAGATCTAAAACGCTCAGAGTAGATGAAATCAGAAGAAGTGATTTCTTTAGTTTGAAGTCTAGTCTTCAACTCTTTGATTTCGTTGTCTCGTTGATTACTCAGCTTGTTGAGTCGATTCATTTCTCTGTCGAGAGTCATGCATCAAGTCTTTCAGTTTTCGATAGAAACAGGAAATATTACTGTTTCAGCGAATGACTCGTCGTCTTCATTGATGAATGATTCAGCACTAGAGGGTTTTGATGAATCAGCATCAGAAGTTTGAGAGAAACGATTTCGAAATTCTTCGAAACGCTCTTCAGTAGACGAACGACTAGACATGATGAGGTTTGTTTGAAAAGAAGGTCGAACGAATGATGATGCTCGACGATTGAAGAAGAAAGACGTATAGAATGATGTTTAATCTTCAACAAAGAAAATGAGATTTGTTTGTTGATTGGTTTGATTCTTGAGCAATTCACGAAGATTCTTTATCGTCGATTCTCTTAATCGAGTTGAACAGCTTATTTTCACTCGTCTGTTTCATAAGAATGAGTTGATTCTCTTGATTGATTTAAACTGTGCGTACTTAGTGAGCGATAAGTTGTCTAGCGATTCAAACAGTCTCGTTGTTGATTCTATCAAACTTTCTAGTGTTGTTCAGTCTTTCAATTGCGTCGATCATCAGGTAAACGAATTTCTTTAGACTCATTCTGTCTGTACAAGTATGTTGAATGAGTAATGAGATCAGTATCATGTGATTAACGAATTCTTAATATAATGTCAGAATCGTGTCTAGATGAGTCAATCAGCGAAAGTCAGAATTGAATAGTGCTTAATCTTTAGAAATAGCTATAACTGAATATTAAGAATACAGAAGAAGATGAGTACAAAAGCTTCTATTTAAGTAATATTCAGAGACTGCGCTAAGCTCAAAGAAAATGTGTTTGTGACATGAGTAGAATGTGATGTAGAAAGAAAGATGATGTTGAACAAAGAGATGTTGAGAAAAGAAAATAGAGACTGAGCCAGATCTGAGCCAGATCTGAGCTAGAGACACTGACTAGCCCTATTCAGCCTTGATACGCTCGTAACAATCGACTCGTCTTTTCTTAACTTTCATCACTTATCATGTTGACTCGTCGATGTCTTGACTGCTTGTTGTTGTCAAGACGTTCATTGAACTCGATGAATTCATTGAATTCATAAGATTTATTGAACTCAAGAAGTTCAGAAAGAAAGAAGAGAATGAGCGATTGTCTTTCAACGCTTCAAAGTATCTGATCAATCTGTTTCAAAAGATTTCTTCTGATTGCTTTATCTGTAGTTTTCACTTGAGACATGAGCGTCTTCAAAGTTCATAACTATCGTTGCAGTTCACGCATCGTCTTCTATTCATTGATACAACGCATTTCTCGATGTGATGTTTGTCTGTGCATTTGAAGCAACACTCTTCATTTTTGCAGAATCTAGTCATATAATCAAAATCGAAGCATCTATAATGTTAGGGGCCTGCCTAGAGCGAGTCAGATAGGGGTGTCATTTAACTAGAAGATAAATGCTAAGGAAGAAAGGTAGCTACAGGAAAGAAGCTGGCTACATATGTGTGTTCCTCAGCCGACGCTAGGCCCAATAGGGACTAGTCAAGGTGACGGAGCGAGGATAGGCCTGGCAAGGCTAGAAGGCTGAGCCTGGCAAGGCTAGGATCGTGACATATAACACTGTGTGATACAACAGTTCTTTTCAAACAATTTGCATAAGCATTCTTGATATAAGTTCAGCATGTCTATGTTTAGTAATTAATTCATCATTGTTTTGATCGTGATCTCTACGATGAGCGATAAGTAAATCTTCTCACTTTCAACTATCTTCTTGAGTCAAGCTATTCTCAGCATCTTTAAATCTTCATGAAGTCTTGCGTTGTTCTTTATCAGTCTTTTGATGATTATTTTCTGATTGCTTGTGTTCAATGTGATGCATACATCATGTGCTGATATCGCGAAGCTTTTACACACTACATGCGCTGAGCTTACAATTTTCTTCACTCATGTTTGAGACTTTTCTAGAGCTGCTTGAACTTTCGAGCTTATCATGTGAAGTGCAATGTCTTCGCTTTCAAGCTTGCAAAGTGACACTATTAGATTTTGTTGCATCGTCATCACGTTTGCGATTTCTTGAAAGATCTGATTGATCAATCTCTTTTGTATCTCTTTTATTTCTTTTCTCTTCGCTATTTTCACTAGAATCTTGCGTCTCTTGCAAAGTGATGACAGATCATCTCTGAGTCGCTGCTTTCTCATTGTCGCTTCTTCTCTTGCTACATTGATTCATGATGATGTTTTGAATGTAAAATGCATATTTTCTTATGTTTGTAGTTGTTTATTAAGAAGTTAAATGAATGCTTTCAACTTTTGTACATTTTTCACAATGAACATGTCTTGACTTTCAATCTTTCTTTTCAAGACGTTTCGAAGACGTCAAATCAGCTCTAAGATCACTTCTTTTCATGAGTGATCTTTGCTTTTCTCTTTCTCTAACGTTGATGTCTGTGTTAGTAGATCAATGATGCTGATAACTTTCGTCTTGTTATTACGTGAATGTTTAGATCTTGCGTCGCTGTCTCTTTGCAACAAGTCAACGCTGCTTGCAATCATCATTGAATCAGCATTACTGCTGCTTATGCAATTCGTCATTGTTTATTCATCTACTCAATCTTTTCTCTCTTGTTTATAATGCTCTTTTCAAAAGTTCGTTTTGCGCGCGTTATGATTGTTTTCATTGAAGAATCAAATGAAAGAGAGAAAAAATAAAGAAGAAATAAACTCATAGAGTTCTTACATTGAGAACAGTTATAGTATAAAGTGCAAAAAGAAGCGATTTTTGAAGCGAAAAGAATGCTGCGTTAGCACAGCGCTCGCTACAGTATATGAAATCTTGCATAGATTCATAATGAGTGTTGAATCGAGTAAGAATTAAAAAAAATTTAAAAAAAATTGACAAATCATTTCTGAATCATTGTTCTTTTGTTGTTGCTTCTTCTTTTACTACATCTGCTCATGATGTGATTTTTAATGTAAAATGTGTGTTTTTTTATGTTTGTAACTGCTTGTTGAACAGTTGAATGAATGTTTTCAACTTTTGTACATCTTTCGCGATGAATACATTCTGATCTTTATTGTTTCTTTCTTTTGAGTCATTTTCAAAACGTTGAATCAGCTTTAAAATTACTTCTTTTCATGAATAATCTTTGTTCTTCTCTTTCTTTAACGTTGATGTTTATGTTAAAAGATTAATAATGCTGACAACATACTTCTCATCATTGCGTGAGTATTTTAACTTCACATTGCTGTTTCTTTGCAATGAATCAACGATGTTCATAATTGTCTTTAAGTCAACATTGCTGCTATTTATGCAATTCATCATTATTTATTCATCTTCTTAATTCTTTCTCTCTTGTTTATAATGCTCTTTTCAAGAATTTGTTTTGCATGCGTTGTAATTGTTTTTTTTCATTAAATCTGATGTACTTAAAAAAAAGCTTATATATATTATGCAATTTGATTTGAATTCATACATTCTTGTGACATTGATTTAGATTCAACTCATGAGAGAAACTATGCTATGTGTATCAAATGAACAAAACTCTTTGGGAAAGAAAATCACTTGTCAACTACATGATGACTTCACGTCGTTGAAACAATAAAATTAATACTTTATTATCAGTAGTGAATCTATAGCTTCTATTCAGCGTGTGACGCTCAAGTAAACTCTTGATGAAAGTGTTTATGCTGTTTGATTATGATGCATCATCTTTGCTCTGCTCTTCATTGATGATATTTTATACAAATGATGTTTCGATTTAATTCTTGATTTGAAGATGAAAGATGTTTTCTTTACATTCGTGATGCTTGTGATTATAATGTCAAAAACTGTGTTCTTTTGCTTAATGATTATTATTCATTAAGCAGAGAAATATGTGATGAAAAAGAGACGCGCATGATAAAAAGATAAAATGTGATTGTATTAAATAATTCTATTCTGCTCTTGATTTGACTTATGTTACATAGACGTTGAATAGATTGTTAGTATAGATGTGCAATTGCAATCGTTTGATGCATGATTTTGATCAATAGTAGAGAATGCATTCTGATTGTTCTCATGAGCTCTCGATTTTTCATGTAGATGTATGACTTGATGTCAAGTAAAGAAGATGAGTTTAAACTCTCTCAGTATATCAGCGTGATTGACAAGTCACTACTTCTTCAAGCACTATAATCACGACTCTCAGACTCATCATCTGAAATGATTATTCTATCTGATATCTTTTCATCAATTACTTGATGACATTGTTGATATGATAAAGACGTTTTGATATCAACGCAGTCAACGAGTTGCAAATTCTTCAATCACTTGTAATCACAACTTGCAGACTCTTCATTTGAGTTGTTTTTTTCACTAGTAGTATCTTCTCATCTTTTACTGACATCAACATGTCATTAATCTTCTTCGTAAATCAATTGTGACTGTTAGAAAGAATGTTGTTACATGAGTGAAAACTTTGCATGATGACTTTTCTGATCACGCAACATTTTAACATCATTTAAACTGCGTTGAATTGAGATTTCTTGACTTTTTTAACTTCTATTTAAACACAAAATAGAATCAAAAGATTCATAGTTAACATCATGTACAGATGAATCTTGTTATCAGTCATATATTATGCAATATAAAATCTTTTTCTCATCATTTTTAAAATATTATGAAATATTTTAAAATGAGATTTTAAAATCACGAATTTACTCTTTATGTTCTTTTATGATTTTATCATGATACTCTTTCAGAGACATTGAGAATCTTTGCTTTTGCAAAACAATTTCATGAAAACTTCATTTTATCATCATTAACATTATCAATATGATGAAGTATAAATCACTTAAGTTCTTAGTAAAGTTTCAAAAAATAATTAAATAACTTTTCTTCATTATTTCAACAATTTGCAGAATTTTTATCTTTGAATAAAAAGCTGCTAACTTTTATTTCTTTTACAGTTTATCACATTGAAGAGTCACTTGAGTCAGCTGTTCATTAATATCAAGAGAGAATTTATTTTCTACATTTTCATTTTTGAATTTCATTATGCAATGTTTATTTTCAGTCATGATATTTTATAAAGTGAAAACATTGTTACTTTAACTCTGTTGTGATTATATTTTTATTATCATGCTTAAATATTGAATCATCATCTTTAAAAAGAGTTTGAAATAATTAAAACTGTTAAAATTCAATTTACTAAATGAATAAATAATATTTATAAAAATAATATGATAATATAATATTTTAAGTAAACACAGTATAAATATATATTATGATAAAGTTAATTATTAAGAAGCTCTTAATAACTTAAGAGAATTGATTAATTATAAAAAGTTTGTCAAGCATTGTTAAGTTAAACATGATACATCTCATTATATAATAATAATAATAAATTCATACACTTTTGTGACATCAATTAGATCAACTCATGAAAGATTTTATGCTATTTGTATCAAGTGAACAAAACTCTCTGAGGTAGAAAATCACTCACAGTCTATACAACTGCTTCACGCAGTTGAAACAGTGAGTTTTGAAACTATGTATCAAATTTATTCACATTGATTGCATGTTAAAGAATGAGTGTTCTAGTCACTTTAAATTGCTTCAAGAGCTTTGTTTTCATTATTATTTTCACTACTGCTCTGAAACTCTTCATGATGATAACAATTATTTGATAGTTCAAGAAGTCAGCATCTTGTAGTCTATTGAAAATATGTTGCATACGTTGCATGCAACATACATAAAACATGATCTCTATGCTGATTTTCTTCTTAGCAAGAAGTAGTTTCTTGCAGCAGATTCACAGTTCAAGATGAGCAAAATCTCTCACTGCTCAAATTTCAACAGTTTACTTCTTAAGCATGAGTTGCAGATGTTTTGTCAGCAATATGCATGCATATCACAGTCGATTTCTTCTTTAATCACATCAACATACATTACTGTTCTTTTAAGCTATACAGATGATGTTTTCAACTAAAAGTTAATTTTATCATCAAGATATTCAAGAGTCAGAGTTCAGTGAAGAAGTGAGATTCTTAAGATTGACAGTCATCATCATTGTATATCATGCTTCGCAGACACTTGCTTCGCTTGTAAGATGTACAACTCATCTGTTTCATGTTATTTATAAAGATCTTTCTCATGCAGATTGATCATGTTTTGCAAAAATGTTCATATGTTACACTTTTAATCAGACAGCATAATTCAATCATTTTCTATTAACTCATTTGTGTTTCTCTTCTTTTAATAAAGTCTTCTCATCAATGTATTGTTTATGTATAAAATGTCTGTGTTTGAACGTCTGTTAAACAATATTAATGAGATTCTTGAATTTGTCGTGATGAATTGACACATAGAGATTAAATCAGAGACTAAAGTCAGAGACTGAGTTGAAGATCAGATCTGAGTCAGCTCTGAAACTTTATGACTCTGTCAAGACATTATTTAGACTACATCATATCTTCGACTTAATATATCATGAGTTATGTCGTGCTCGACTTGACAATGCTTGACAAACTCTTTATAGTCAATCGATTTTCTCAAGTTATCGAGAGCTTCTTAATAATTAGCTCTATCATAAAATATACTCATTCTGTGTCTGCTTAGAATATCACATTGTCATATCATTCTTATAGATCTCGTCTATTCATCTAGTAGATTCAATCATCACAGTTCTAATTATTTCAAACTTTTCTTAGAAATGACGATTTGATATTCAAGCATGACAACAGCAACGCGATTGTAACAGAGTTAAAATGACGATGTCTTGATCTTGCAAAACATCATATCAGAAAACGAACGTTGCATAATGAAATCAGAAAGTGAAAAAGCAAAAGATGAACTCTTTCTTGATATTGATGAACAGCTGACATGAGCAATGCTTCAACGTGATGAACTGCGAAAGAAACAGAAGCTAGCAGCTATTCAATCAAAGATTAAGACTTTGCAAGTCATTGAAACGATGAAGAGAAGTCGTTCAGCTTTCATTCAAGCTTTCACTAAGAATTCAAACAATTTATGCATCATTGTCTTCATAGTGTCGACGACGATGAAACAAAGTCATCACAAGATCATTTTGCAGAAGCGAAAACTTTCAATGCTCTTGAAGAAGTATCATGATAAAATCATAAGAAAGCATAGAGAGTGAATTTGTGATGTCAAAATCTCATTTTGAAATACTTCTTGACATTTTGAAAGTGATGAGAAAAAGATTTTGTACTGCATGATTTATTTCAAGAGTGAATCAAAGAAGCTTTGATTTGATCATGAAGAGACTATGTTTGCAGCTCAGCAAACATGATTTAATTTTATCAACTTTCTTCTTAATTTAATTGAGAATTCGATGAATCAAAGCATAGACGTGACTCAGCAGTATATGAACGCATCGCAACATTCAGATCAGACGATATGAATGTTTGCAATCTATTTAAGCATTCTGAAACATCAACTTTCATTGTATAGTGATGAGCATAAGTGAACTCATTTATTCATCAAGTTGAGATCTGAACTGCATGTGATCATTACTAATGTGCAGTCGATTTTCATCACACGAGATGCGTTAATCAATCTTGTCGCTCGATTGAAAATCAACTTGCAAAAGAAGTGCATCTTGTCATCGAAATGATTTCAAGACAAGAACTTGCATGATTGAGATAAAGTCAACAAGAAGACTCATTGAAAGCGAAAGAAATCTCATTGATCAATCAGATTCAACTCTTCATCAAAGACAAGCTTGCACGCTTCGTCACATTATAACAAGAATTTGTTCAATATAACATGTTATACATGCAATTGAAAGAATCATTACTTTACTGATTGTAAAGACGAAAAGATCAAGAACAGATCAAAAGAATTTGATGCAAATCGAGTACTCATTGATTTGATGTTACATATGAGTCGTTTCAAGATTTTGAAAAAAGACAAGCTCTTGATGAACACTTCAAATCATCGAGGGAAAAACAAGAAGTTCTCTTCATAAAGACTCTTATATATAAAGAGCATGTAAATTAGAAAGATCAGAAGACAGAAACGAAGATTTACATGAATATCAACGTCAAGATGAACGTCATTACTTAACGTTTTGTCATCAAGCAAAATATGTCATTGCTGAACGTTGATCTCTCAAGATCTATCTGAATGAACGATCAAAGTGTCTATTGTTATGACGTTTATAAGATGTGTTATCGACTGAGAGATAGCTGAGACATAGAGAAAAAAGATATAAGTATCTTTTATGCTATCGACAAGAAGAAATCTTTTCTGATTCTGAGTATGTCAAGTATGCAATTCAAGCATATTTGAATAAACATGATCACAAGAACATGACGTTTCGACGTGAATGAGCACGCATTTGAGTTATTCTTCACACAAGCATTTGCAAAAGTTCTACAAGATGAGTCTACTGTGTATGCTCTTGTCATGATCAACATAATCAAAGAATCAATCATTGAACATCAAGTGAAAACAATGAATAACACGATGAGTTGTATCACAAACGCGCTTGAAATGCAGACTTTATTCGTCGAATTGAAAGAATACAAAAATGTATTCTTGACAGAAAGTATCAACAAATTGCTCTTGCATGAAGATCATGATCATGCAATCGAAATCACTGCAGAGTCATCATATGAATCGTTGTATAATTTGTTGAACACAGAGTTAATGATTCTGAGACAGTATCTAAACAATGTCTTAATGAAAGAATAAATTAAGCACTTCGTCAGCTCGACTGACGCGTTTATTCTATTCATTTTCAAAAAGAATGATAGTCTTCATTTATGCATGAACTATTGAGATCTGAATAAGATCACTGTCAAGAATCATCATTCACTGTCTTTAATTAATGAAACTTTAGACAGACTCAATCAAGTCAAGCAGTTCATTAAATTGAATCTGAAGAATGCATATCATTGTTTCAGAATTCAACGTGAAGACGAGTGAAAAACGACGTTTCATACTCATTACGATCACTTTGAATATATGATCATGTTGTTTGATTTGATCAATGCATCTATCATCTTTCAAACTTATATTAATAAGATCTTGACAGAGCTTTTAAATGACTTTTGTGTTGTCTATCTGAATGACATTCTAATCTTCTTCGTAGAGAAGACTGATCACGTAGATTACGTGAAGCAGATTCTTGAAAGATTAAGAAAGTTCAAGCTATATGCTAGCTTGAAGAAGTGTGAATTCTTCGTCACTAAAGTGAACTTTCTAGAATTTGTCGTATTCACAGAGAGTGTTTTAATGAACTCAAGTAGAATAGACATCATCAAAACGTGATTTAGATCGAAGATGTATCAAGAAATACAAGTTTTTCTGAGATTCATCAATTTCTATTGACATTTTATACATCATTACTCTCAGATAGCAGAGTCTTTAACAGAACTGCTGAGAGATAGTGTAAAAGATGTAAAAATGAGCTCATTCATATGATTGAGCGAAGCGAAACAAGCTTTTAATCAGCTTCGCGACGTCTTTATGAGAGCGTTTATACTAAGACACTTTGACTCAGAGTAACATATACACATTGAGATCAATGCATTCAATTATGCAGTCGTGAGTATTTTGTCTCAGTCAGATGACGAAGATCAGTGACATTCAATTGCATTCTGATTCAGAATAATGATAAACGTTGAAAGAAATTATGAGATATATGATCAGAAGCTTCTAGTCATAGTAGCGATGTTTAAACATTGACAACACTATGTGAAAAACAGTTATCATACTGTCAAAGTTCTGACTGATCATAATAATTTGAAGAGTTTTATGAACGTTCAAAAGCTAAACGAAAGACAAGTCAGATGAATCATGAGATTGTTGATCTGCAACTTTGAAATAACGCATAGATCAGAAAAGACAAACTCAATTAATGTATCATTGAAACAATCTGACTATAAGAATGAGAACATTTCTGCAAATCATTTGCTGCTCACTCTGCAGCGAAAGCTGACTAGAATAGAAAGCTTAAATAGCTTTATATTTGTAGTGATCAGAGAACTATATTGTATACAAGTGATTAATAATGTCGAGAAAACGTTTGTTCACAGTATAAGTATGAACAGATATTCAGCAGAACATGTCAAGAGCAAACTGCAAGATGAAACTCATTGATGAACATAAGTGATTAACAATGTTGAGAAGACATTCGTTCACAGTGTCAGTGAAAGAAGATATTCAGTCAATCATGTTGAAAGCATGTTGTCAGATGAAATCTACTGTACACAAGTGATTAACGAAGTCGAGAAAATGTCTGTTCACAATGTCAGTGAAAACACAAGTACATGTTCAACAATGCATGTCAGAAGTATGCTGCTGAAAATTATGATTTTAGCAGTGCAAAAGATGCATCTAGATGAAGTACATTTCTTAAGAAATAGAATTTCTCGATCTGAGTCTGAAAACTTGAGAAGACATGATGATGAAACGTCGACTCATAAAGATTGCAACGTAGCTGAGAAACAGCTTAATTCTGTTGCTGAAACTGTTGATTGCAAACAACTCATTTCACATGCAATTGTCAAAGTATTGACAATTCATGAAATAACATACAACTTCAGTAATAAATTCATAGTCAAGCTCATCAAGATCTTACAGCAAGAAAATGAATTTGCTGTAAGATTAAAAGCAGACGAAACGACGAGTATATAAAAGAGTGACGTCGAAGCTTGAACATTAAATAGTCAAGAAATAATAGAATACAATGAATCATTGTATGTTTCAGAAGATTTTTCTGTCAGAGAAGAGTTATTGAAACATCATCATGATGACTTGTTAGCAAGACATTTTGATGCTGACAAGATCAGCGAGCTATTAGATTGCAAATATTACTGAAAAAGTATGATCAAGAATGTCAAAGAGTATATAAATACTTGTGACATTTGTCAGAGAGTAAAGATGAAACGTCATCTATCATATGATGAGTTGAGATCATTATTTCAACTCACAGATTCATGAAAAGAAATCACTATGAATTTCATAACAGATCTGTCGTCTAGTAAATGAAAAGAAGTCGTGTATGACTTGATTCTTGTGATAGTCGATCATTACACGAAGATGACGCGTTATCTGTTTACAAAGAAGACTCTGACTGTTGTAGAGTTAGCAGAGTTGTTCTTTGAGCAGATTGCTTTAAAATATGAGATATTGAATGATATAATTATCGATAAAGATAGTTTATTTATCAGTGCGTTCTGATCAAAGATCTGCTATCATGTCAAGATGAAACAACGACTAAGCATCATCTTTCATTCGCAAACAGATGATCAGACAGAACGACAAAATCAAATGCTGAAACATTATCTACAAGTATATTGTTCAGAAAAGTAAGATGACTGAACTACGCTTCTACTTGTAGTTGAGTTCATGTATCATCAGACGAAGCACTCTTCGTTGAACTGTAGTTTCTTTAAAGTCATGTATGATTACAAGTCAATCTTTGACATACACATTGAGAATGATGCTATAAAAGAAGAAGTGTCAGCAGCAAAAAAACGCGTTGAAATGCTGCAAGATGTGTGAAACACGTTAACAAAATGATGACAAAATGCAATCAATGCTCAGACAAAGTACTATAATTGAAAACATAAGTTTAAGTTCTTTAATGTTGATGATTTGATCATGCTATCAGCAAAAAACCTGAAGCAGAAGAAGTTAAGCAAGAAGCTATCAAATAAGTTGATAGAATACTTTTGCATACAGAAATCAGTAGACAAGCAGATATATAATCTTGATCTTTCAATCATTTATAAAGTTCATTCTGTCTTTCATGTATTTCTCTTAAAGTTGTATAATTGTAGATTAAACGATGACTCTATATTTGATTATCTTGTACTCAAGCTTATCGATAATGAGTAAGAATGAAAGGTAGAAAAGATTCTACAGAAGTGAAAAAGAAAGAGAATCTTATATTATAAGATACAATGAAAAGAATATCTCATTGAATATAATTAATGAATATCGAGCGAAGATATGAAAGATGTCTTGAAGCTTATAAAAGCTTTCAAAATGAGACTGAAACATGAACGAAAAGCATAATCACTCACTTTCAAGCATAAACTCATTATTAGAAAAGAAGAATCACTGTATTATGATAGTTTTGCTCTCTAATGAAACGATCACATATGTAAATCAACAGACAGAAGAAAAAAGCGCAAAGACGCTCAAACGCGTTCAACAAGAAAGTGCAAACATCACGTAATCATCACTTCATCAAACATCTTTCACATGAGGCAAGATCACAGACTTCTTCTTCTTTCTCATTGTCAGATTTACATTGAGACGTGAAGATAAAGATTTGAAAGATGACAGATTGTGCTAAAATATATCAGAAGAATTAGAAATGTTAACAAAATGATATATAATCGAAATTGAATGTATCATAAAGCGCTTTACATTCAGAATTTCTCTAACAATGTCATTGACAATCATCATCTTTTTGAGAATGAGCTTTTGAATTTCTAAAGACTTAAGTTTATGAATCTTCTTAAGACAACTTTTCACATGAGTCGCTGCTATCAATTTCTTGTAAAGAATTTTTTGATGAGCAGTAAATATCTTCAGAGTGATGTTCTCTTCTTTATTTTCAATCGCACTATCATGAATATTTTGCAGACGAAAGAATTCATTAATAGTTGAAATGCAAATGTTGAAAATCTAAACATCAAATCATGAGTATTTAGTAAATGTATCAAATAAGTATACTCACTGCAATACAGAAATTCTCATTACTTGCATAGCGAGCACACTTCTTGTACATTGTCTTTCTTTGAAAGATGACATCACACAGCGATGCTTTATTCTTAATGTGTAGAACTCAAGCACACTTTATACAAATCACTCTATTTAAAGTTTCAAGATCAGCAACATTTCTTTCACTTATTCTCATCATTAACAGCTGAAAAGCATCAGTAACAACATCAAGAAGTTGAATAAGTGAATCTTATCATTATTCTTCAATTTCGCGAAGTCTGTGAGTTCAACAAGATTGTCAACAAAGCATCAATGATCATTTCTTTTCTCATCGTCTTTCGAATTTTCTCTTTGATAGTTGAGATGTACTCAAAAGTTTGAATAGTAGAAGTGATGAGCTCTTGATCAGAATTTGACAACATTTGCATCATCACAAGCAATTCAGCATCAGTAGCATCAACAGCATCATGATCATCATGTTGAGTCAATGTCTTTTGAGCAGACTTATGATACTGTTAGTTGCAGTAATAGTCGTGAAATCTCAAGTTGTGACATCACTTACTTTCATAATGATCTTGATTCAAGCATCAGTTGACTTCATCATCTTATGACTCTCTTTAAGCGTCGCTGCGCGTTCACGACTTATGATTTAAATCTCTTACTCTTACGATACAGATATACTCAAAGTTTGTCAAAAGTAATCATACAATGATAAAAATATGATTATGATTGAAAAAAGATGAAGCTGAAGAAAATAAGAAGTTGAAAGAAACTGAAAGAGTGATAAACAAAACAATAATTGTTATTCACTCTTGTCTACATTCTATCATTTCAATCACATCATTTACTTAAAATGTAAATAATGTCTATGTGCTATCTACACGTCATCATTGCTGTCATTTACATCAACTATACATCACATATGCTATTTACACTGTCATTTATACATATTATAATTGAAGGTGAATCATCATTCAATCGAAAGTTTCTTTTTTTCTTATTTTCTCACAGAGATTTGAAGATTTTTATCGAGAGCTTCTAGAGCGAATCAATGAGTGCGCGTCATTGTTTATCAGAATAAACAAAGACATTAATTATTAAGATTAAGAATGAACTCACTTAGAAGAGAAGACAATTGTCATGATGAATTAACACATAAAGATTAGATCAGAAACTAAAGTCAAAGACTGAGTTGAAGATCAGATTTGAGTCAACTCTGAAACTTTATGACTTTGTCAAGACATTATTTAGACTACATTATATCTTCAACTTAATATGTCATGAATTATGTCGTGCTCGACTTGACAATGCTTGACAAACTTTCTATAGTTGATCAATTCTCTCGAGTTATCGAGAGCTTCTTAATAATTAACTCTATCATAAAATATACTCATTCTGTGCCTGCTTAGAATATCACATTGTCATATCATTCTTATAGATTTCGTTTATTCATCTAGTAGATTCAATTATCACAGAATTTACTTATGTCAAACTTAATAAAACTTGTGAGTTGCTTATGTTGTAGTAACAGACACGCAGTCTTAACAAGATTTATACGTAGTTAGCACATAAATTTAAAGAATGTTCGTGATTCAAGTTCTTTCTGCTAATCATTCTCAACAAATCAAATGCAAAAGTATTCTGTCTCAGTTCTTGTCATCGCGACAACAAGATGCTGAATCGAATGATTTTCATAAGCGATTTTTCTTGTAGTTTTGCATTTTATTTGACTTTCTCATCTGCATGCAGATTACTTTTGTAGCATGCGCATTGAGATTATCAAAGTCTGCGTGATCGCGAAAACTCTGCATGCAATCAACGCACAGCGCTTCATCATTACGCAGCATCTCAATGTTGTTCAAACTTTTGATAATCTTTAGACTTTACTATAGCTAAACAGTAGATTCATAGTCAGCATTGCATACAGATGAGTTTCATCGCTGATCACATCTCATTATATATAAAGTTAAGAACATGATGTGATTTAAACAATGTTTTAACAAAGTCACAAAGTTAATTCAGATTTAATCTTCAATTTAGTCTTTGACAATAGTCTTTGATTTAGTTTTTTTATTTTTTTTATTTCTTCATTAAGTGCATGCAGTCTATGACTATGACACTATCTAGACGCTGTATGTATGCTAAATTACATGTAATTTAGTCAAAGTCGTTGCTTTATATCTTCTCATTGAACAGTCACATCGATAGAATGTGCATACAAGTGCGTGAACTGTTTATATGATCAAGTGATCATATAAACAACTCAAAATTATGAAAGCTGATCACTTCAATGTAAGCTTTCAACTTGTCTGTATGATCATCAAGCTAAGCGAGCTAAATGAGCTTTGATCTATGTAAAGAAAAGCTGATCACTTTGACGTGAGCTTTTGAGTTCGCTGTATAATCACTCAGCTGAATGATTTTTTTTTTATTTTTTTATTTCTTCATTAAGTGCATGCAGCCTATGGCTATGGCACTGTCTAGGCGCTGTATGTATGCTAAGTTACATGTAACCTGGCCAAAGTCGCTGCTTTATATCTTCCCGTTGGT
>JAABUW010000565.1_pt1 | contig 71387 bp, 122 predicted proteins | sample 5560081 | NCBI WGS metagenome assembly JAABUW01 (sample SAMN10711882, study PRJNA513363) | rock metagenome | isolation source: Antarctica rocks | place: Antarctica: Victoria Land, Knobhead sud | reverse complement strand
CTCACCTCAGTGAGGCACTGCAGCGCCACATTCCGGTAGGCGGTCTGCGGGAAGCGGTTCAGGAGGATCTCCACCAGGTTGGACTCGAAAATGTAGCCCAGCGGGATCCACGACAGGAATGCGTGCAGCGCCGCCAGCGTAGCCCTGCAGCAGACGAATGCATGGTGTTGAAGCGAGGCCGGCCAACAACCACGATAAGAATGTGTGATTTGAAGGTGCGGACAGGCGCACGCGTCTCCCTTGCCGTGCAGCTGCAACCCCTGTGCGGCTGGAGCGCCTGCTGCGCTGCATCCGGCCGGGAGTCTCCCGATTCCGCACAGGAACGTTGCCACGGCGGTGAATCACCTTTGCTGCATGCCGCCCTGCTTTCCAGACTGCTCCGAGAGGAACGCTATTGTCCGTCCTCTTCTCTTTCCCATTTTGACACATGTGTGGCTCCGCCCTTCTCGCGTCCACACTGCCGCTGTGGTGACGACATGCAGAATGGTTGCTACCCTGTGAAAACCCAGATAAGGGGGCACCTGGTGAGGTCCGCGCGCGCGCCGGCGTTGAGCACCCACAGGCACAGCTCGTGGATCAGGCGGAAGTCTGCATTCAGCGATGACTTCAGCTCCTTCGTCTTCGCCTGCGTCAGCTCCCCCCGCGAGAAGTCGAACACCTCCTCACTCAGCAGCTTCAGAATCACCTGTGGGGGCAGATGTTCATTCCAGTCGCTTGTTCATTATTGTGGGTTAGTGTGGGTGATGGCAAGGCCGATCACCCACACAGCACATACAGAACATGCACAGGCAGCCAGGAGCACGCGAGAGCCACCACAAGCGCACCATGCAGTTTTCGCACAGCGTCTCCGAGGTGCGGCTGGCCCCCACAATGTCGGGGATGAAGCTCTTCCATTTGTGCGGCCAGTCCTGTTTCAAGATCTGCACCACAACAGACTCGTGTTGGTGAGACGGCAGTGTCAGAGCCATCTCTCTTGCACACGAAGGCGCTCAGCCAACGCCGAATGAAGCAAGTGCAGGTGTAATTCATGCACGATGCTCAGAACGTGACACTGGCGCCAGTCGTGGTGCCAACATTTTACTCATGTGCCTACCTGCACCAGGACGATGTTCATCTTGTTGAGGAAGGCGCGCTCCGCCCGGAAGCTGCGCTCGTCCGTGCACAGCTTGATGATCAGGTTGGAGATGTAGGTCTTTATCCCTTCCCGCTGCTCCTCCGGCAGCGCGCCCCACCGGAACTTGATCACCTCCTCCAGTATCTGCATGTCAAGAAAACTCTGGTTGTCGTGCAAGGCCATTGTGCATCCTCTCGCAGATGAGATGCTGCTTGAGCACGCCGACCCGGGCGCTCAACATGCTGAAATTCACAACAGCCCCAAATGCCAGGCTCACAATGCTGCCAGTCGCACAGACGGTAACGCAACCAACCTGCATCGCCAGGAACTTCGTCTGCTGGCTCTGCGACTGTTCCAGGATGACGTCCACCCGCTGCCAGGCATCCTGGTGCGCCTGCAGCTGCTTCAGGACGCCCTCCGCTGCCGCTCTCTGCAGCAGCGCAAATCATCCAGTGTTGGTCGGCCGGGCAGTGGGACCGCAGTGGGGTGATCGCCTCAATCTTCCCACTGCATCTAGATTCGAGCACGACCTTTCTGCGCGTGCAACTGCCCGCCTGGCCGCCAGCTCCTGCTGAGGCTGCCAGGATCCCCGAGAGCAGGCCCATTGGTACAACGTGCAATTGCATCATGCTTCACGCCCTCCGTGCGGTGGGGACGGTGCATTCCTTGCGACCATCGATGCAGGCAGGTGATGATTTGTCTGCTGACGGCACGAGGCGCCCCTGCCTTGCTGACAGCCTTTTGACAAATCCTTCGAAAGAGTTATGTGCGCTCCACGCCGTACGTGAAACACAGAACTTGAGATGTCCTAGCGCAATCGTATGTTGCGGTGCAGATGTACCTCCTCTGGCGATGCTGCCCCATAGAAGGCTGCCACAGTCGCATCGAGCAAAGGCACGTCCAGAGGCTGGCTGAAGTCTAGCAGCTTTGCTGCTGGCGCAGCGGCCACGCCAGCGGCGGCCATGCTGACTGTGATACGGGCTCCTCAAGGTGTCACCGGCCCCGTTGAGACATGGGCAAGCAGGTTCTCACGACAACAGCTCCAAAGAACGGTGATGCTGTGTCAGCCTGGTAGCCGCAACGCGTACTGGCTGTCGACGTGATGATCAAGCACCCTCTGGATCAGCACAGAGTGGCGGGGAGGCAAGAACAAACGCTCAACTCTCTGGTACGCATGCTGAGCATCTGCAACCCTGGGTGGGGGAGGGGCCGATGGAACTCATGGTGAGGGGCACTCGCTCTTGGCGCTCCTACCGGAGCATAGAAGCTTCCGACTGCGTAGGATAGGGACTTGGCATTAGGCAGAAGTGTTTCGTTGCGATGAGAGGGTCACACTCGCTGGCAGTTACAGGAATTGGGACAAGAACGGTGGGGCCATCAAACAATAAGAAGCTGCGCAGCATCATGAGCGGCTGGGTGGCACATCGGCAGCAGCGGCATGATGCGCCCATCCGAGAAACAAGCCGCCACACATCTGGAGATGCTACAGATACAAGGGCGTACTCCGCAGCACAGATACGCCAGTATCAGATATACAGGGGCGGCGCAATGAAAATTCCAATGAAGGCGGGGAGCCGCCAATCGTTTGTTTGCTTGCGGCGGAACGCGTGTAGCTGAAGGTTTGGCTCAGATTGAAATGAGGACGTCCGACATGATGACCAGGTCGCCATCGCTGAGGGTCGTGGTATCAGGCACAAGCCTGCAATCAACATAAGATGGTTCCCGAAAAGTGTTGTGAGGTTTGAGGGTGCAGAGCAATCATTCACTCAGATCGCTCGTGCAGAGTGACAGCAGGCCTGCTGCGGCATGATCTGCAGCTGATCAGCCCACCTGTTGTTGACGTTCACCAAGCCAGTAGGGTTGCGCTCCGATATCTGCAGCAGCCCCTGCATACATCATGGCATGCTGCAGCGGTGGGCATGCAGGGGGGACTCGGCCGGTAACCAGCGATTTTGGCCGAAACAGCCTTGGCTGAGGGTGGCGGGAGCATGACCATGGGGCAGAACAAGGGCAGGCCAGACAATAGGCGCGGAGCGCAACACTTGCAAATAGCATGTGCAAGCAACTCACGTGGGTCTTGATGATGCTGCCTGCCGTCGTGCCTCGCGGCAGCCGCTTAAACTCGCCCGGTGGCCACATGAGGACCACCACCTGACGAGACAAAATTCATATCTCAGGTCAGATTCAGGGTTCCAAGGTGCATGCAGCCGTCAGGCAGTTGTCGCCAGTCTGCGTCTAGGCAGTGAAGTTGTCTACAGTCACGCACTGCATACAAGGACGGATGCAGAGGGGCTGTCCCTTGTGATCCCTCGCACAAGGTGGTGAGCCTGCGCCTGCGATACAGCGCCGACGGCGGCACAGGAGGCGGGAGACTCGTCGAGCGAAAAGCGCGTCGTGTCCGCCTACGAGGCCATCTGGGCCCACACTTGAATTTTTGCTGACTACAAGCATGGCAGCCCTGTGAAACAGCTGTCGGGAGGGGAGACGCACGTCGCTGGCGGCTGCCTCGCGCATGTCGTCTGCGGCGGCGCGCTCTGCAGAGTCGGCGTCCAACTCCTTGCCCCACTCCAGCACCGCCCGCAGCAGCTGCGTCTGCGGATCAGGGATGACAGAAACCAGGCGTCAATGTTCATAGCTGGAAGGCCAGGACCCTGCAGCAACTGACTCGACGAATTGTCCTTGGCGTCTGGCAGTACCCGTCAATCACAGCGCCGTGCGCTCCCGTCTGAAAGTGATTCGTCGTCCGTGACACGGCGGGGCACCGCAAAAAAAGAGCTAGGGGACAGCAAAACCACAGAGCAGGTGAGCAGCAGAGTCCAAACCCCCGCACCTTGTGGGAGATGGTGCGCTCGTCGCTCTCGCGCCGGCGCTGCTCGGCCGACTTGCCCGCCTCCCGCGCCGCCGGCGGACCGGAGCCGCCCGTCGGAATGGCGCCCGCCAGCTGCGCCAGCGGCGTTGCGGGGGAAGGGGCCGCAGGCGGCTCCTCTGCGATCAGCCGCCGGGGCGGCGGCGCCAGCGGAACGGGGTGCGACTCCGGCGCCGGCATCGTCTGCAGCAGGGTTGGCAGACCGCCATTCATTGGCCCTGGGAAGAGTGCTGGAAATGCGACAGTTGCCGGTTGGCACAGTCTGCACACAGAAGGAGCATGGGCGCAATTGCAGCCGCAGGCGCCTTTCCATACGGTATGTTGATCAAGTCATTGACAACATGCCTTATTGGCTTCAAAAACAAGATACATCCGCACCGCCAGGGGGACCACGGTGTGGGGCCAGTTGTAGCCGTAGGCGTCCTTCATGTGGTAGGCGCCGTCCATGCAGCGCACATAGCTCTGCAGCGCCGCATTGCTGTCCGCCTGCCCCGGCATGCTCCACTGCTTGCACTCCACATACGCAGCCAGCCGCCTGCGGCAAGAGGAATCAAGGGATTTCCTCGGATATTGAGCTCGTGAGTCTCGGCGGGCCGCATTGCTGTCCGCCTGCCCCGGCGTGTTCCACTGCTTGCAGTCCACCCACGGCGCCAGCCGCCTGCCGCAGCGTGGACACCAGATTATAGTCTGTGCGGATCCTTGCCCTTAGTCTCGTCAATGCTGCAAGGGGCATAAATGCAGGCGAGGCTGTCGCATCACGGTCGCTCCGCTGCATCACTGATACGAGGGGTCAAGGGCAGCCGTTAGCAGAGGAAGGAGCCCAGGAGCCGGGTGCTACAGCGGCTGCAGTGTTTTACTTTGGTAAACTAGCAAATAGTACCAAAACACGCATTTCTAACAATTGCACACCTGTAAGCGGTGAAGGCGCCCTTGGCACCGCCGCCGCCGCCGGCGAGCCGGCCGCGCCGCGCGATCGCCACCAGCAGCTCCTGCCCATCCCGTTCCACGCCCACGATCACGCCGTCCTGCAGCGTGCCGTCGCTGCCAACACGCAGCACCGGCTGTCCCACCTGTGAGTGACCAAGTGACACAAATTTCAGCAATAGCTCTGGCTGCCCGACCTGCAAGTGGGATTTTCTTGAAGGGCACTTCGACTGGAACACTTTGTGTATTGTTGCACAGCGTCCCACGAGCACGCCCTCCTGCAGTGTGCCCTCCAAACCTGCCGCCGGCTGCCCCAATGGCCAAGCGTATATTGTGTCGTGCATAGTGCTGCAACAATCGGGCAGTACCAATGTCGAGAAATCTGGCTGACAGCACGCCCTTGCTGTCATCGACATCGGCTTCGGTATAGCTCGTTGGTGAGTCCAAAGACCACCTGTTGCGGTAGTGATGAAACCTTACAACAGTGGTCACGATGTTGTGCAAGGCGCACCCGCACTGCAGAGCCGTCGCCTGCCGCCTCCGGCAATGGCGGCGCCGCCTCCTTGTACAGGTAGTGGGCAGCGGCGCCATATTCTGCACAAAGCACACCAGGAGGCTTGAAGACGCAGGTCTCGACTGCTCATGCTATCGACTGCTCGTCAACATGTTGCGCAGCCAAGTGTCGGACCGGCTGATGCTCCAAGGGCTGTCAAGCACGCTCGATACCAAACTTTTGAAAACAGCGCTGCCATCACACCGCGACACGCCAGCACAGCGACAAACAACAACTGGTGGATGTTTACAATTGATTGCAGAAGAGGTAAGTTCACGCCAGCAGCAGACCTGCATCAGCGTGCATCGATGAGGTGCGCAGCTGGACCTCCATGGTGACTCCGCCAGGACCCACCACCGCCATGTGCAGGCTCTGGTACTTGCCTGAGCCCTGCGGAGCACGGGAGCCGGCATTCACAGCGGGGGCTGAAGGCGCTCCAAAGCTACTTTTGAAGGAAGGAGCACAGCCCTAGGTGACCGCCTGTACTACACCGGAATTGTGATGGGCGACACAGGACCGCGGCTTCGTGACGCGCAAGCCATTTTCAAGGGGCAAAGGGACCCCTTTGCAAGTGAGGGGGAAGCTGCAAAGGGTTGAGGGGCCACCTTGGGGTTGGCAATGTAGTCATCGCGCTCGCCCGCAATGGGCTTCCACAGCTGCTGCACCGCCGCACGCACCTGCAGCGATGAACAGCTGTTTGTTTATGCTATGACGGCCCTTGGAAGAAGCTTCCCTTGGCATGGGACTGAACACCGCACAGCAGGTACTGGTGCAAGGGTGCAAGGTGGGGCTTCAACGGTCGCGGGAAGCCATGAAACTGAGCAATTCGCCGACATGCACTGTGCAGAGTGTGCTCAGCAAGCCCGCGAATCATGCCTAGTCTGTGAGCACTTCAAAACCCTGCCTGGTGGTAGGCTGGGAGCGTGGGCATCGCAGCTGCGGTCGCCGCCGTCGTCGATCACCACCCCAATACACAGGATTTTTTCTGAGGCCAGATTCCACTAAGATTCTTCTTGATTTCTTGCCTGGTAGCAGGCTGTGAGGGCGGCGTCGCTGTTGCGGTCGCCGCCGTCGTCGATCACCACCCGCAGCGCCCGCGCGTCGTATATCTCCTCCAGCGCCACGCCCTTGCGCTGCATCTTGCGCTGGATGCTGTACAGGCTCTTCAGCCGCCCCTGTGGACAACACAATCTCCTTGACCGCCTCCTGTATATAAGCATTCATACGCAATACGAGCACACCGTCCGACAGCACGTCCGTCGAAGCTGAGGGCGCCTGGATATTGATGTCCACCGCGCCACTTGCGGGTGGCATTCGGCAGCCTCTGGCGGTCTGCTCAGCTATGCCTATAGGCCATCAGCGCACCTGGATGTTGATGTCCAGTCCCGTTGCGCAGCCGTTGAGCTGCAGCTCCTGCAGCAGCTGGCGGCCGCAGCCGTCGATCACGTCCAGGCCGCGCCGTCGCGCGCCGCTCAGCTGCAGCAGCCGCTGGTGCGACTTGAAGGCCAGCTGGTCGAACGGCTGCACGCTCTCCACCAGCCGCTTGATCTATGGGATAAGAATACAATGTGTTGGGTAGCAAACATGCAGCTGACACCACGGAGTGGAGGAACATGCACATGGCTGCAGGCTGTCCAATAGCCGCGTGATATGTTGAGCAAGAAAACGAGTAGCAATGAGACCACTGCGCAGAGCAAAAGGCATATACAGTGCCGGCTTCCGACTATACAGTGCCATTTTGACGAGCCGCTTAACCTGCAGGCACACAGGACGTGTCGCCACCTCACAGGGTGCACACCGCTGCGAGTCGACACCATGCTGCTGCAACGTGAACGAATTAGACTGGACAGCAACTCCAGCAGACTGCCGTGGCTTGTGCTACGCCAAGCTGCACATTCTCTGTGAGGTCATCCTACTATGATTCGCACCTGCCGCTGCTCTTTGGTGAGCACTGGAGCACGAGTTGTGCGGCCGCTGCCGCCAGCGCCGGATGCTGCGCCTGCGTCGCCTGCAGCGAGCGCCGCTGCTTCTGCGTCCTGGCGCCCCCGTTCCAGGATGGCTGACGTCGAGGCCTCGACGCCTGTCGCCTCTAGGTTGAAGGGGTTGTTGGGCTGCAGCCACAGAGCAGGGCGATCAGTGTAGAATGCTGACACTTCACTTGACAAACAGCAGCGTCACCGCAGTGCGGGGGAATATTGGAGACAGGCGCATGTCGTGCCCTTGCCTTGCCCAGCCAAGGCAGACCGCAAGGAGGCGCACCCAGCTGCTGCGCTGTTTTGCGGCGGCGAGGCCCAGCAGCCGGCGCGGCGCGAGCGCCCTGCTGCCGCCAGGTGCCGTCGCGCCGCCGCGGCCGATTGGAGCGGCGCCGTCAGCTGCTGTCAGCAGGGAAATAGCACCGTCAGCAGGGGCGCCAATGCCGGTGTCCCTGCTGACGGCGGCGCTGCCACTGCCGCTGCGCTCGACGTGCCTGCCAGCTCTGCTGCCGCCGCCGCTGATGGCGCTGACGCCGCCGCCGCCGCCGCTGCTGCTAGTTGGCGGCGGGCGCGCCATTTTGGGTGTGCAGCCCCACAGCACATCCAGGTCGTGCCGCAGCTGCTGGAACTCCGCCGGCTGCAGCACCGCAAAGCACAGGTCCTCCAGCTCCGACTGCGGTGAAAGCAAAGGGGACGATGAGGATTGAAATACATTAAGAGATGATAACATTCATTTTTAAAATATGTGCCGGAGCTGCTCAGATTCTGCCGGCTGCAGCACCGCAAAGCACAAGGTCCTCCAGCTCCGACTGCGATAATATCAAAAGGGTCATTATGGACTGGGGCACGTGTAAAGCTCAGAAGTCCGTGTTCGATAGTGCGGCAGCTCGTGAAACTCCCTCTATTGCAGCACAGCGAAGCACTGCGGCGTCACACCTCAGGGTTTAGTGCAGTGTCATGAGGAGCGCTGAGGACAGCGGTCTAGAAGTTGAATCAGGCAGTACAGCCTGAGGTAGACCAGAGGCTAGCTGGTGCGCAATCAACATGCAGCGACACCCTTTGCAACATCGCTTGTTCCATTATGCTGCTCTGGCCTGACCTTCAGCGCAAACATGCCAAGGCGCTCCGCGAGGCTGCACCAGATACGCAGGGTTTCGAGCGCCACCGCCTGCGCCTTCGCCGGCGCCAGCGCATACACCTGCAATCGATGGCAGATTCTAATCCATCCCAGAAAAGCTTAAGCTCGCTGTGAGCGACCAACTGGCTGGCCAGGGGTTCACTCTGCAGAAAACATGGCCGGAAAATCCAGCAATCTCCACATAGGTCCTGTGTACATCATTCAATGCGGCCCCAACAAGAGAAGGCATCTCACGCAGCGCTTACCGTACGCATGTTGTGCAGACGGTCGGCCAGCTTGATGAGTATCGCCAACGGCTCGTCCACCATGGTCAGGATGAGGTTCCGCAACTCGTTCTCCTCCGTCGCCGCCGGCTTTGCCGCCGCCTCACCACCCGCCTGCAGGGGCACACCATTCAGTTACTTGAATTCGCATTGGGGAACGACTGAAACCAGCTCGTTCTCCTGCATTGCCGCCGGCTCGCCGCCGCGTTGGCAGGCAGCAGAGCCGTGCTCAGGTTTGGCAGAAGGTAACGCGTGCTTGCTGCACTCGACACGGTTGAGCGCTGTGTCAATGTGCATGTGTGTTGACCAGGCTATTTCCTGAATACGACAACTGTGAATGTCTGACATCGCTTGTCACAATGGATGACAGCGGGAAGGGGTGGAGTAGAACCTGCTCGCGGGCCTTGCGCGCCTTGCGCCGCATGAGCTGGTTCATCTGGCTGAGCCGCGTAACGGTGGCCACCAGCGTGGCAGCTTTTGCGCCGAAGGCCGCCTCCACCTCGGCGATGTCAACACGCGTGTCGTCCACCACGTCGTGCAGCAGTGCCGCCGTCACCGACAGCTCCGAGCTGCATTGCAATTGGCATGGAAGATCAAAAAGCCAGCCTCAAATTTCAAGGGTGTCGTCCACCACATCGTGCAGCAGCGCTGCCGTCACCGACAGCTCCGACCTGCATCGTACAGCGACATGTCAAGAATCACTGCAATCCGGCTTTCAATGCAGAGCCTCCATACTTGCAGCCAGAAGGTGATGTCGCAATGAAGCAGATGAACAGGATCACTCGAGATCCTTTTCCTCGGATTGCTCCCCACTTCAAGTCTCACCGCGCATCGTCCTCGGCGTAGTCCGACGTGCTGAGTAGCCCCTCCACGATGCACGCGGTCTCGATGCAGTGCATGATGTAGGGGTCGCCTGTGCGCCGCATCTGGCCTGCGTGCGCAACGCTCGCGAAATCGGCGGCATCTGCGACTGCCGGCCTGCCCAGGAAGGCGCTGCCTGTGACGTCCACGCCGTGCAGGACCTGCTTCTCCTGCAGTGTGGGTTGAGAGGAGGTGCTCTGCCAGCTTTCCTTGGCGATATATGATGCAATGACAATATGTGCGATGCACGGACCGGGTCCACAAATACCGATACAGAAAGCCGTCGCAGCACAGACAAGCTGGTCCATAGACTGCCAGTCATGGCTTTGTTGGGAGGGCAGAATTGCCGTACCTGCACGCCGGCGCTGGAGAAGAAGATCTGCTCGCCGTACTGCTCCCACAGAAGGCGCGCCAGCGCGATGCACCAGGCGCCCACCGACACGGACAGCGTCCCCAGCAGCGAGAAGAACATGAGCGTCTGATGGTGCATCATGTATGTCACTGCGCGGCAGATTACACTCAATTTTACAACACCCAATATACTGCAATTGCTTGGAACACGAACATTGCACGGCAGTGCAGTGTTAGTGTTAGTGCAGTGTGGGATTAGGGATCCTGATCCGATATGTTGGTCCGAGCGGTCACATGGTCAGGCATGCACCATGAGCGGCACCACGAAGCACGTCGGCAAAAAGCAGAGGCGCACATGTGGTGGCGGAGTTGCCAGCGACGGAACCGCTCGCCGTGACTGCCAGCGCGCGCTTGGCGACCTCTGTGACGACCGGCATCGCAACGCTGCCCAGCGCCTGCACTGCCGCCCTACGCTGCTGACGAGGGCGCTGACCGCTGCGCCACCTGCCGACGGCAGGCCATGGCGGCGGACAGAGCAGGCGGCGTGCATCGGGGCTGATGAAGCAGCCGCGGGGCGCTCGCGAGCGGGCCGAGGCCCCCGGCGCCAGGCCAGCTGGCATGGTCAGCACTGCGAAAGCCGCATGTGCAGGGTATGGCCCTCCCGAGATTGTTGTCTCCCGACCGTGCGCGCTGATTGAGACCTGCGCAGCAGTGTGGGACACAGGTTCACGCTCCATGTCACTGCGCTGAGGAATGAACACTTCCAAACAATTCGTGAATAATCCACTGCGATGGTATTGCCAGAACAATCACAGCGTCCAGTCTGTGCCGCTGAGGCGTCTCACCTGCTCAGATCAAACTCTGTGGAATGCACCCGCAGCTGATTCTTGCAGGAAATAGCGGCTCTTGGCGTTGCTGCGCACGTGTGCCCTCCTCGTTGGACGGGACGTGCAGGAGTGAGCCGCGACATGCACAGCCGCAACAAGTCTGGCCAATCACATATAGGCCGACACGATCAGGCACAAGATTGCTCTGCAGACTGCTCGCTGCTGCTGAGTCCTGGATGCACCAGCTTCTGCTCGACACAGGGTCTTGCCTCGGCAGTGCGTGCGAGGTCCTGCACAGCGCCGGCACCAGAACTACTGCAATGCTGCTTGTCCTGCTCTGCCATGGAAATGGATCGCGGGACTGGCCGTGCGCTCGCACTTCCGCGGTCTTGATGATTGTTGCCGCGTGGTACGAGTTGCTTCCACTACGTTCCCTGCTTCCCGTGTGCTGTGCTTCAGGCAATTCGAGCGCCACTTGAACACTCTTGCCCGCATCGCAGTAAGTGAACGAGCAGACAATGCTGTCTTCCTGCTACCCGTAGTGCTGAACGGCTGCGGACCATCCAAGCGTTGGGCCCACACTGAGGCCTACATCGCAAGATGAAGCGCATCGATCAGCATTCGGCGGAGGGCAAGGCTCTCCAAGCCACAGTCAAGAAGAAGCTGGCAGACTATCTGGGCGAAGGCTACAACGATGAGGTGCAACCCAGTGTGATCATGTGCGCACCGATGCATGCGGTCATCGGTGTGGCGTCTGTATGCCCGTTCCAATCCATCAGCAACGACACTTGTGGCGCCGCAGGTGCTGCCGCTGTACGTGGTCGTCATGATGGCGCACGGTACCACCGAGCCGGTGGTGGCCGAGAACCTGGAGGCCTTTCTGGGCGAACATGCTGTGGGCTTCACTACATGGTGCGCATGCTACTGCACATGACGCGCCATGCTCAATCATCGGCAGAGCGGCATCCGACGCATGGTCATGCGTCGTCGGTTCGACGTGTCGGTTCGACTCGTCAAAGCCTTTTGTCCCCTTCCAACTAGGCTCTTCCAGCACATGGGCGAGGCCTCGAAGGTGGCTGCGCTGAAGGCGGCCGCCAACGCCGGCGTTGCGCCGGCCGCAGCGCAACCATCCACGGGAGCGGCCTCGACGGCGCCGCCCGCCGCCGCCGCCGCTGCGCCAAGGCCGGACGCCAATGCAGGGCCCAGGTCTGCTGCTACGATTGCTGTCAGTTTCAGTGGTACTTGGAAGCACGTCAGGCTGCTGGCATTGTTGCAAATTCATCGATGCTCCGACGAGCCCAACATCACAGAATTGATATGCATATGATCTAGTTTCAAGACGTTCCAACTGCTGCTGATGCAGTAGTGATGTGGGCGACCTGTCGCTCACCGCCAGCAGCAGCGCCGCAATGTCAGAGTCTTCGGACGATGCAGACACCCAGGCCGCGACGCAGCCGAAGCCTCCTCGCGAGAAGTCGGCGCAGCCGGCAGGGCAGTCCCGACGCCATTCTGACGGCCAGGTGTGAACAACGTGGCGTCAGTGTTTGACCTGCAAGCCATGCGCCCATGACCATTCACACAATTCGACATGATTCAAGATGTTTGTCATCCGCGTCCGTGCTGTTGTGCTTCGAAGTCTGGAGCTCCGACGCTGTGTCTGATTCTGGCAGCCATTGATTCCCAGCACCACTCCATCGGCACCTGATACATCGCTGTCAACCTTCCCCCTTGCAGGCGAGTGGTCGTGGCGAGGAACGCCGCGGCGAGCGGCAGCCAGAAGCCCGAACGCAGCACCGCGATGCACGGGATCGCTACGATCGCCACAGCCGCTACGATGAGCACAGGCATGCTGTCGCGAGTTGATCCCTGTAGGTCTGAGTCTCGAATGCTGCAACCCTCCCATCACACTCTGATAGTCTGTTAGCGGCTGACCCGGGGGGATTCATTTGAGCATGGCTCGACTGATTTCTGTTTTCCCTTAAGCTCGACTGCTTGGGTTTCAGTCCTGACTACCCTGCAATTGCAGGCGGGAGCCCCGCGGCCACAGGCGGCACGACAGGGGCGGCCACAGCGGCGAGGAGCGGCGCCCGCACGGCCGGCAGCCCTACGGGGAGGGCTTCCGGCCCTGGGCCGGCGGCGGCTGGGACGCGCAGCCCGGCTGGTGGGGCGACTACCCGCCGCCGGGGTGGCTGCCGGGGCCACCGCTCGTTCGAGATCCGCGCTACCATGACAGGTGGTCTGGCACAAATTTTATCTTTCTGGCGCCATCGACTGTCATTCGCATGGACCGTGGGCCTGGGCACCTGCACTCGCAGCAGCACTGCGGGCGGCTCATCTCAGACTGTGCATCCTGTGGATGTTTACATCTCAGCCTCCTTGCGTGCTTGAACATGCAGGGGCTTTGGTGGCGGCAGGTCGCAGGAGCGGCAGCGCTACCGCTCGCTATCGCCGCTACGCCATGGCTATCGCAGCCACCGGGCGGAGCGCGAGGATGGCTGGGGTGCGCATCAGCGCCTTGCTGCGATCCGGCTCAGTGGCTCACTTGTCCGGACTTTCTAAATCATTCTATGCTCTGCATCGTCACACGCCAAGGCGTCTTTCCTGGACAACCGCAGACGCACATCTCACTTCCCGAATATTCAGCTGTTTCTGAAGCGTGCTGCATATTCGCAGAGCTCTGCACACCCTCGTGGGCAGCTCTGCGTACTCCAGCAGTTGCTCCATTGACGGCTTCAAATACCAGGAGTTGCATTTAGCATGCGATACGTTGGCGCAAGGCAAGCGTCACCTGGCAGCTTCAAAATTTTACGAGGGTGCAGGGTGAAGTCAAATATGCTGTGTCCTCCGCAGCAGGTGACGCATACGAGCGGCGGCGCTGGGACGGCGGCGCCGGCGCAGAGCGGCGGCACAGCGGCGGCGGCCGGGACGGCTCAATTGTGCCGCCAGAGGTCGACTTCGAGGCCAAAGCGCAGGACGTGCCGCCGGAGTTCAGGTCAGAAGCCGGAATGTACGATGCAGCTGCGCTGTTGCGGCCTCGCTGCTCATGCTGCACAAAGATCGCACACGCATTTCGAGGCCAATCAAGCTTGAGCAGAATTTTGTCTTTCTAACAAGCTAGCTTCCGGCTGGACTTGCTCTGGGATCGTAACCAGAAGTGGCAAGTCTCCAATATTGGTCGCACTCCTGCATTTGCAGGCCGCGAAGGCCGATGTCGCAGCTGGTGCACCCGCAGCGCCACCAGCAGACCGGTCAGCAGGATGCATCAGAAGCGGCCACGGACAGCATGCGAGCCGGCTCGGCGCCGGAGCTTCCAGCAGGTCAGCACAACGGCGGCGCCTCCGCGGCGCAGGCGTCGGCGTTCGAGCGCCTGGGGCCGAGCCGGCCGGGGGCGGCGCTGCTGTTGCAGTCGCTGCCTGCGGACATCTCGCAAAAGCAGTCGGTGTTTGGCCGCCTGAACCTCGGCGGCCCGCAAGCAGGACAGTTCGCGTTGACGCCTTCCGAGCAGCAGCAGCAGCAGCAGCAGCTGCAGCGGCAGGCCGGCAGTGTGTTTGATCGGCTCGCAGGCGGCGGGCAGCAGTCTCATGCGGCGCAGAATGGGGGCGGCAGCGTGTGGCAGCGTCTGGCTGCACCGGGGGCGCTCCAGCAGCCGGCGGGCGGCTCCCGCAGTGCAGCCAGCTTTGGTGAGCGGCTGCCTCCCCTGACCTTGTCCTCAACCAAGGATGCAGGGCGCCCGGCAATGCTGCCGCAACTCGCTGTGCTGGGCTGACAGACTCCCTGTCCCGGTGCGCTGACCAGACCATGGCGGTGCAAGGGCCCGAAGTATGCATGCCGTAAGCAGCAGCCTGGACCAAACCCCTGAGTGACTTGCCGCAGGCGCCAACAGCGACGAGGTGGCGGAGATCCGGAGCCAGCTGCAGCAGGTGACCAGCATGCTGGACCAGCTGCGGGCGGGCGCTGAGCTGGAGCGCAAGGCACGCGTTGCCGCAGCTCCCCAAACGGTGAGCTTGTTCAAACCGTGCAGCCGGTCATGTCTGCTTTGCAGCAGCCAGTCGCACGATTTGAAAGAACTTCGCCCTGTGAATGGAGTGCCATGTCAAAGTGACACGTCACGTGCCAGGCGATGGCCAAAGGGCACAGCGCAGGCGCCTGATGCCGCAAGACATAGGCCTCGCACTCCCTGCAATGCAGGTGCGGCCGGGGCAGCGCTCAATCCAGGGTGTGCGCTCAATCCAAGTCACGAGCGTGCACCCGTTCACGCTGTAGACCAGTTATTAGGAGCAAGCTGGTGCAATTTCTTGCGGTGTAGGTACGGCCGGGGCAGGGGCCGTCGGATGTGCGGTCGATCACAGTGACGAGCGTGCACCCGCTGGCGCTGGAGCATGCCGCTATCCTTCGCGCCCACTTTGGTGTCTGCGGCCGCATCGTGCGCGCCACTGTGCTGCGAGACCGCCAGACGGGTGCGTCACCAGCGGCTGCTGGGCAATGTGCTATTGCCGACTCTCAATCAAGAGAGCAAGAATATCTGCGCGGCCAACGTTTGCACATTCTCACGACAATCCATGTTATCACATTCGAAATGTTAGTGTATGCTGGCAAAGCTGCTGTCACAGCAGCGCTGGGGTCCCTTCCGCAGCCCTTCAGACGTTTCATGAGACACGGCGCATTGACACACGATGCCGCGCGCACGCAGGCATGCCATCAGGCAAGGCGCACATCGAGTACGAGGACGTTCTGGCCGCGCAGAAAGCGCTGCGCCTGTCGCAGTCGCTGCTGCTTGACCGGCCCGTGCGGGTGCGAAAGTGTTTCGCTGGCCAGATGGAGCCTTTCTGCTCTGTCGTCCGGTCGTCGCTGGGGTTGAAGAGCATGTGTCACATCATGTCGGTGTCAAAAGTAGCGATGCACATGCAGAAACGGCCGTGGTCGTGGCTGGTCCAACATGCTTGGATGTCACCGAGCTGGATTCCATGCGCATGCAGGTGCGTGCGAAGCTGGCGCGTGCCTATCGAGGAGGTGTTTGAAGGCGACAGGAGTGGCGATTGGGTGCAGCGGCGTGCGACGCCGTGCATGGCAGCTTGGCGGCGGCGTGTTCAGGGTGTCGGCATGTGCAATGCCTGAAGAATCAGCACTAGTTTCGTCTATAACTTGCACGCGGCGACATTCATTGGCTGAACCGCATCCCCGGCTGTTTGCGACGTATTTTGCTCCTGCTGATAGTCGAGTGAAGGGCAGCCCCAAGTCAGAAGGCAGCAAAGCACTCTCTCACCTAACCACATTATCTGTGCATTAGTTCTGGAATTAGCCCTGCAAACCTCACACAAGCTGTTGTGCACCCGCTGCAGTTTGCGCCAAACAACCGATCGAGGCGACTTTAATTGTCATTGGAATCCGTCTGCATCGGGCGCCGGCTGCGTGTCGTCGCGTGTCCTGACAACAAGGACCCACCCTAACTTGCAGACCCCTGAGGGCTATCTGGCGCGGGCTGCACCGCATACTGACTTCGTACAACGGCCTGCCACCGGTCAGCATGTCGTGCTCGTGTTGAACATGGACCGACTGCTCAGTCATGGTCTGGCAGGGCCCTCGGCAGGTCGGCACACTCTCACTGTTCTGTCCCGTGGGTCGAATGCCGCTCGTTTTCTGACGAAAGTAGTCACAGTTAAACCCATCAATCAGTCGCCTCCTTGTCTCTCTAGACACAGCGTCACGGCAGAATGTCCTGAAGGCGAATGCACGTGGCATGACAGAAGGTGCAGCGAATTTCGAGGGCATGCTCGTGTTTCGATGTCCCAATGCACCCTGACACGCTATGCTTCGGCATCAGGTGGAGCCGGCGACGTACACTTGTCCAGCCATGCACAGCGGCAGGGCGCATACGCTGGACGCTGCAAGCCTCCGCGGCGCAGCTGTCACAGCAGCCAGCCAGCCCACACGCTGCTGCCACCCCTTCTGGCGCAGGTACGGCCGGCTGAACGATGGCAGCTGCCTGCCAATGTTCATGACAGACGCAGTTGGTCATGCCGCGCATGTTGCACCTCGAGCGCAGGAGCACCGCGCTGGACCGTCCCGGTTATCAGCCATGGAAGTCACGCCTACGAAGTGAACCGCCCGGCCCGTCGACGCAGGTGCTGAATGTGGCGCGGCGCAAGGGCCGGCTGCAACCGGTGCACAGCGCCCTGCAGCAGATTGACTACTCGGTGAGCCTTGCACCATGTTCAGTCTGTGCGCTAAAACCTAGCAGCTTGTGCTCAGCCGCTTTGATTCATGTTGTGCTCAAATGCTTAGATGCTGCCTGGTGTGAAAGCATTGCATGCAAGCAATGTCTTCGTGAATCCATCCTGTGGTACACATGTTCAGTTCTATCGGAGACTGGAACTTTCGGGCGAGGAGATCACGGAGGACTTGCTATGGGCCCGCCTGGAGCCGCTGCTGCACTACCTGCCCCCGGAGCAGCTCGCAAAGGTGTGTTGCTGACCGCTCCCCCATCTTGCGTGCGCACGGGCGCAGCCGCTGCATCTGTTCACTCGAAGCCCCCTGGAACGATGATGTCAAGCCGAAGAAAGCACTTGGCCCATTTGCGCCACCTGGCAGGGCTCATGGAGGGCCGCAGCTCATGTGCATCGAAAGCTCGGTGTCAGATCCATTGGGATGACTACGCACTGACTGACTACGCACTGACGGACTACGAACTCAAACACCTCTCTGCCCGCCGCCAACAGGTGCAGGAGGCGCTGTCGCTTGCGTACGACAGCCATACGCAGCAGCTGCGCAAGAGCGGGAAGAAATTTTCCACCCACCCCGTGGAGTCTAATGCGGCTGCGCTGAACTATTACCCTTGCCTCCCTGCAGGTGCAGGAGGCGCTGTCGCTCGCGTACGACAGCCACGCTGGGCAGCTGCGCAAGAGTGGGGAGAAATACATTACCCACCCCGTGGAAGTTGCGCGCATCCTGGCGGAGCTGCAGATGGACGCCGAGTCGCTGGTGGCGGGGCTGCTGCACGACACGGTGGAGGACACCGACGCTGTTTCCTTCGAGGAGATCGAGGTGTGTATATCAACATTTCACCTTGTCACACACACTTTTGATCACAGACCCAGGGAACGGATGAATTCTGACACCGGTATAAATTCTGACAACCCCCCTTGATTCTCAGCGCACACTGCACATAACCGTGCGCTCTGCACATCTACGAGCTCCTCTAGGCACCAGCTACAGGTCGGGGCCGGTAGTAGCTTTAGAAATGGTGTTACGGCCGATTTGTTGGTTCGGGTAAGCCAGGTGTCAAGAGTCAATCCGGTTTCAGAATTCACCCCTAATGTGGATACATAGATGCAACGAAGGACATCATGGAGACATCAACGCTGTCCTTGAGGACATCGAGGGTCGAGGTGTCGGCACACTAGTCTGCATTTGCATCCACAAAACACATGCGCAGCAATTGAACTCAGAGACCTTGTTGCGGTATCTTTCGAGTTCGAGGTGCGATGGTGCTCTGCATGGTCCATGCTGTGCTTTCCATGAAAAATCATTACTTATGCAACATCCTGAGGTGAATGAGATGTGGAGTGCCAGGGAGGCTGATGGGCCCCACAAGCGCTCCTGTGCAGTGTCACATCGGTGAGGGCACCGGCTGTCATGCTCTTATAAAATGGATTTGCTGTGCAGCTGTGGTTCGGACCGGGCGTGCGCAGCATCGTGGAGGGGGAGACGCGCTTCTCCAAGATCGGCAACTTCAAGGAGGCGGCCCCGGGAGAGGCCATCGACCTCAAGGCGCTGGACCTGCAGCAGCTGTTCCTCGCCATGACGGAGGAGGTGCATGCACCTTCTGGCCATGCCAATCTCTTGCGACAGTCTGCTTCACTCCATGCCGCAGCCCCAAACCTGTTGGCCTGCAGCCTGCCGCTGATCCTGGTACCAGACGTGGACAGCATGCACTTGGCCACCACCCCTCTGCCTGGACGTGCGCGCCCTCCCCGGGGTCTTCAGCACCAGCCTTGCAGCAGCAACAACTGAGTCTGCGAAAACCTGTTGCGCAGGTGCGCATCATCATCGTGAAGCTTGCGGACCGGCTGCACAACATGCGCACGCTGGACAGCATGCCGCCGCACAAGCAGAAGAAGATCGCCGACGAGACGCTGCAGGTGTGCATTTGTTTACTGTTGATGACAGTTCACGGCTGGCAGCATGCGTGACGTCCACCATGGCATTCGAGTCGTGACTCCAATGCGGTTGCCGAGTTTCAGCACACAATGAACACCAGGTGTTGGGGCATCTGACATCATCTGCACTACACAACTGACCGTCATGTTGACGCTGCAGGTGTTTGCGCCGCTGGCGCGGCTGCTGGGGCTGTACAGCATCAAGGAGGAGCTGGAGGCGCTATCCTTCAGGCACAGCCAGCCGGAAGCGCATTCGGTGCGGACCAAGCCCCATGACTCGCCTTTTTCTCATCGCACGGCCGTTCGTAACCAGGCCTGACCTGCTGTGGTCAAGCCCGCTGGCGTCGCCCGGTTGTGCAGTCCCGGAACACACGAGACCTGCCAGGAATGGCATTGCCAAGGAATCCGGCTCAGGGCTTTTCTGCAACCCTTGACAGGCGATGGTGGCACACCTGAACGCGCTGCCGGCGGTGAACAAGGCATGCCGTGCGCTGGAGGTGGTGCTGGCGGCGGAATCAAGACGAGAAAACCTGCTGGACAGACGTTATTGTTCGCATAGGACTTTCGATCCAAGCGTGTTGATGCCTGCTTGTGTTGTCGTGCACAGGCGATGGTGGCGCACCTGAACGCGCTGCGGGAGCAGCAGCTGCCGGCAGTGGACAAGGCGTGCCGTGCGCTGGAGACTGTGCTGGCGGCGGATCCTTACTTGGCGGCGCGCCTGCACGGAGTCTGCGTGGAATCCCACAACAAGGCGCTCTACAGCCTGCATAAGTGAGTTTGAGGATTGCGCCGTCGAGTGCGTGCCCCCCCAGACGCCCCTCTGTGCCAGGCGCTGACGGGCTGTTTCCAACAGCTTGGCCCTCCACGAAAGGCTCAGGCTTTGGGGCCACGCGCCATGAGAAGGCTGCAAGAGAGGAAGGCCAGTGCATGCTCAGCCTGTAGAGATCATTTGTTTGATTTGTAATGTGTCGTTGTCCAATACCTGACCATTGCTGACCGAGATGCTCAAACCCCAACTGCAGGAAGTGCGAGGCGAAGGGCATTGCGCTGAAGGACCTGCGGGACGTGGCGCAGCTGTGTGTGGTGCTGCACCCGCGGGCAGACGACAGCAGCCCGCATACCGACGCCGATGACAAGCAGCTCTGCTACCATGTCATGGGCCTGGTGAGTGTCCTGGACTTCTGATTTGGGCATCGAGAACGCTTAAAACAGCGGTTGCGCCCAGTGTTGCGCTTCTTTGCAGACGACAAGCAGCTGTGCTACCACGGCATGGGCCTGGTGAGCGTGGCTGGCAGGTCGGATGTCATTCAAGAGCTCTCGTTGTTGCCAAGCGCATCCCACAGCGATGCTAGGAGGCCACTTGTGCGCAGTCCACCTGTTTCCCCCAACTCGATGGTCACTGACCTGATGTTTACACCTGGCAGGTGCACACGGTGTGGGCTCCCATCCCCGGCTTTGTGAAGGACTACATCGCAACGCCCAAGCCCAACGGCTACCAGGCATGTTCTTTTCCATGCTTGCAACGTGTGCGGCGAGCTTACTGCCGAGTTTGCTGAATGTTGCCTGCTGCAATCTGCCGGGTGCTCCCTGCGCATGCCGTGCCGCATGGCCCACACAGACGAAGGTCTGCCGCTGGGCGAGACTGTACTCATAATGGCCCAAACTATGTAGTGTCTGACTTTTGCTGTTAACAAACAACGACAGAGCCTGCACACGACGGTGCTGCCGCTGGGGGCGGAGCCGCTATTCCCGCTGGAGGTGCACATCCGCACGGGCGCCATGCACCGTCTCGCGCAGTACGGCATTGCCTGCGAAAACTGGGTGCGCCCACGCTGGAACCGTGCACACATGCGCCATCTCACAATGCTTCGCCCCTGTGCAGCAATCACTCATGCCTCGCCGCCCCGGAAGCAGGCCGCCAGGACCGCGCTTGATGTGGCTGCGGGACGCCGACTAGAACTGACGCGAATGAGATGTGCCAGACCCAAGCGGGGCAATGAGATGAGGCCTCATCGTGCCTTTTGACAGGTCGCCGCCTTCCGGTCGTCGGCTGCAGCGACGTCGCTGGACGGGCCGGACGCGCTTCCAAAGTCGCCCACGGAGTCGGAGCTGGCGCCTGTTGACAGCCTGGTGTGCTGCTTGCCCCTGACGCTGGGAGCTTCACCGCAGTTATTGGGATTTGAGTTAGAGCCTGTCGGCTGGGTGCCTGTTGAGCATCCATGCGTTTGCAGATGTACCTGACAGTGGCTCTGAACCATAATCAGTCTGCCCCTGGTAACATATATAGCTGCTGCGCCCAAGGAATTTCCTTGAGAGCCCGATTGATGGCGCCGTGCGACTGTCTGATGTTCCATTTCCCATTTCGAGATGTTGCTGCAGGACGGCATCGGTGAGGCAGCGGCAAATGGGGCGGGGGACCCGGCAGGGGCGCAGCGGGAGGCGGGGCGCGGGCAGCAGCTGAGCCCAGACGCGTACCAGGACCTGCTGCGGGGCCCCGTCAACGGCACCAAACCCAACGGCGCGCCCGTCAATGGCGCGCTCAGCGGCGTAAAGATCAACGGCGCCAAGGTGGGGGATTAATAGTTTGGTTGGGGAGCCAATCGGGGAGCTCGGCTCTCGTCACGAGCCGCGACACGCTTGAATGAGCGGCGCAAGTCTCTCCTCACACAGCTTTCGGCCTGCCTTGCGCCTGCTTTGTCTGGTTTTGCGAATGAACACATAGACCGTATGTTTGCTGATCATAACCCATAAAAGTGCTGCTGTTTCGGGTGCACAGGTGAAGGGCGCTGTGGATGCATCAGCCTCCATGCCGCGCAAAGACATCAGCAGCATTCCGTCCACTGTCAAAAACTACGTGCCGGTACATACATGCTTCCTCTTCATACCATGTATTGAGCTCCTCCCAGCCCACGGCCTGTTTCTCTGCAGCATCATTTGCAGGATAGGACGTCAACAATGCTGTTTGCAGCACCATCAGCAAAGGAGGTGGACAACAGAGATTGACGCCTTTTGCAAATGCCATCGATGCAGGCGGGCAGCGGCAGCAGCAGCAGCGGCCTGACGCGACTGGACCACCAGGTCATGGCGCGCCGCGTCAACTGGCTCAATAGCATCCGCGATTGGCAGGTGCGACCCAGTTGACATCACTCCCAGTGCCTGCCGACCGCGTTGCTGGCAGGAGCACTCGTTTGGCAAAGAGGCCGCAGACTTCGCGTGGCAAGTTGCAGAGTGGGCGCGTTCCACAGTGTCTTGTAACACATGTGGCCAGGCGCACCTGGGCCTTTTGCGAGACACACAATCTTGCCACGCTGCTTGCAGCATACAGCATGCCGCACTGCGCCAGTCACTGAACTGGTGTTTACTCCGCCTGTCTTCAGGCGGAGTTCCTCAACACGATGCCGCCGCGCGAGTTTGTGGACTGCATCACGGACGACCTGCTGGGGCAGGGTGTCTTTGTGTTCACACCCTCCGGCGCGCCCATGCGCCTGCCCAAGGTGCGCCGCGTGCCTCAACATCATGCGTTGACCCCTCAAGCCCAAGGTGATGCAGAGGCGCAGACGCCTGCGGCCGAACCTGCCGTCATGTGTTGCCCGCTTGATCATGCTCGTACATCCCTGGACTCCCACGATCATCCCTGCAAACGCCATCCTGGCGCACGTGGGTATCTGCGCAGGACCTGTGCCGCAGAGGTCCTCAGTCTTCCTTGAGCTCATCCAACGCGGACCAATGTGCTTTCCACAGGGTGCCACGGTGGTCGATTTTGCGTACCACGTGCATACGGACGTGGGCAACCAGATGAAGGAGGCCAAGGTCAATGGCAAGGTGGTGGCGCCCGACTATGCCCTCAAGAATGCGGAGGTGCGCCCCCAAACCCTGAAATGCTGACACGCAATCGTCTGTCTAAGCCAAGCCGTTGCTTTGCGTTTGCATGCACGTCGAGCTGGGGCTTGTGCCACAGGCGTGGGGTGCACTGAGGGCAGCGCGCAACGCCGCGGGAAGCTTGTTCCTGTGTTCATGCGGTTGTTTTGGACCGAACTGTGTTGTGGACCGGAGCATTGAATGCGGACATGTGGTACTGCAGGTAGTGGAGATCATTGTGCAGGGGTCGGAGGTAACGGTGCAGGATGTGCTGCGGCACCAGGTGCCCACTGCTTCTTCTTTGGCTCACCAAATAATTGTGAATTCTGAGCACAGTGGGGGGGGTCCTTATGTAGTCGGTGCACAAAGCTTTTGCGCACGCCAGCTCTGCTGCGGACCACATGCCTTGTGTCCAATGCCTGCCTCCGTGCGTGTGCTGCTCAGGTGTGGGCCTTGTGTGCGGCTGCATCTGAAACGCTCAGCCTTTTTCCTTGATGCAACGGTGGCAGCCAACGACGCGGAGCGCGCGGCACAAGTCGGCCAAGTTCTCGCTGCCATTTCAAGCTGCACTTTTCAAGTTGCACTGTGTCTGAACCGCTGTTTCTCTGCTGCAGCGGTGGCGGCCGACCACGCGGAGCGCGCGGCACAAATTGACAAAGTTCGTCAAGGACAACGAGCACCTGCTGCGGCCTGACCCCTCCTCCCCCGAAGGTGCGCCATGTGCCGTGATGCATTCACGCTCCTGTTGTTTGGGCGGATGCCTCTGCTCCAGCCGCTGGGTTTCTCAGCGTCCAGCGTTCCGTGCTTTCAGCCCTCTAAGACCGCAAATGACTCCCATGGGTCATGCCGTTCTTACATCTTGACATTGTGACACATCAGGCACAATCTGCCGACTGTTTGACCTGTATAGCACTGATGTTGTTTCACTGCAGGCCGCATGCTGGCGCATGGCATCCTGGACCGGGTGCTGGACATGGGCAACCCGCGGCCGGCGGCGCGCGCGGTGTGCTGGCTGCTGGTTCGCTGTTCCGACCGCGCCGGGCTGCTGGCGGAAGTCGCCGCCACCATCAGCAGCCACGGCCACAACATCCAGGTGGACTTGGAGCTCCACAGTTCACACTCACATGCACGGATGTCTTCATGTGCATGCAGGTGTGCGCCAGTCGCCAGTCGCTGCTGCAGGCGCAGGCACCCGATGCAGCAAGCTGTGCGTCGCAGCTGCCATAAGAGTGCAACTGTTTGTCGTGCGTTTGTGCACACTTGCGGGCAGATTGCAGTGTCACGTGGACCTAGTCAGCCTCTGTTCTTCAACAAAGAACAGTCCACAGGCAACGCATGGAAGCTCCCGCCTCAAACCCCATTTGTGCGCTGCGACTGCAGGAGTACACTGGCAACGGCTGCAGCGGCGGCGGCACGAGCGCCTCCTGGATGCAGTTTGTCGTCGAGGGCGACCCCACCCAGCGCGCCGACATGGTGCGTTCGAAACCCTAAAAACCCACATCCCAAGCCGCCATCGCCACAAAGCTCTGCCGGACACGCCACGCCCTTGGCCTCGGAGCGGGCGTATCACACGGCGTGCCCGTGGCAGCCATGTCTCAGAGCTGAAAAAGCGCTCCGCCTGCGTCAATGTTCGCCTGCACACAGACACCATCGAGCTGCAGCTGTCTTGTGCCCCTCACCTTGTTATGACATAGAGTTGATAAGAAATGAAGGTTTACGGGTACTTGTTGGCAGAAAGTCAGTAGGAAAGTCAATAGACACAAGAAAACTCTACAACAAGTACCCCTCGACGCAGATGGCCGCCATCGAGCTGACGGCAACAGTGTCCTCAGTGACGTCCGGCCTGGGGCGGCCCGACCCGACGCAGATCCCAGGCGCGGCCGGCCGCAGCTCGGCGGCGGACGCCCCAGCCTCCAATGGCAACGGGGCCTCCAATGGCAGCAGGGCCCCATCAAACGGCAGCGACGCTTCGGCGGCGGCGGGGGTCCCGCCGCCGGCGTCGAACGGCGCAGGCCCCAGCGGCAGCGGCAACGGAGCGGCAGTCTGGCAGCAGCAGCAGCAGCAGCAACAGCAGCAGTCGTGGCAGCTGCCGGGGCGGGAGCCGCCGCCGACGGCCTCGGGCAACGTCGGGGCCGGCGGCATCGGCGGCGCCTTCAGCTGGCCCCCGCCCTTGGCAGGCCCGCAACCCCGCAGCGGCGGCGGCTCCGGGCCCGGCCTGTTTGGCAGCAGCAACGGCAGCGCCGGGGCCCCGCAGCAGAGCCCCCCGCACAATTCGCAGCCGCCGCCGCACCCACCGATGGAATGGGCTGGCACGTTTGGCCGCGGCGGCACGGCATGGATGGACGAGCACCCGCGCTACCATCTGGAATCGATGGACAGTGGGGACATGGACTCGGAAGGGTCGCCGCCGGAGCCGCGGCGGCGGCAGCAGCGGCAGCAGGGCCCTAGTGGCGGCGGCGGCAGCGGCGGCGGCGGCAGCGGCGGCGGCGGCAGCGGCAGCGGCGGTAGCGGCATGCTGGGCTCGTACAGCTGGTGGCGGCCGCCCTTTGGCTGATGCCAGCTGTTGGAACAAGCCCTGGCGCCATCTGCTTCATGCCGCGGTGGGCGTCGAACGAAACAGTTTGTCCCCGCGCTGGCGGCTGCACCGGCACATCGCGGTTGCGACACCGCGCCGAGTGGAGATGACATGACAAGCACTGAGGAGACTGGTAATGCGCATTATTGTTTTGACGCCGGGAGGCCGATGGCGTCGCGCATGCGCTGCAGGCACGCCTGTATTGACGAGGTTGGTGTTGGCGTTCGGCACTGTGTCCAATTGATGTGTGAGGCGGGGCGTGCCGTATGCGGCAGTCGCGCGCCTCGTGGTTGTGCGTCTGTGTTTCGGGATTCCTTCCTGGGACTGGTGCATGCTTTTTGGGTGTTGTCGCTTGCGCATCGAATTCAGCGCCGCTGGCTATGTCAGCCAATATAGAATTCATTTTGCTACATCGTATCTTCCTGTTTTTAACAAACTGCTCGTCACATGAACGACCCTTAATTCCATTGAGAATAGTGTCTTCAATACAACAATACCTCCACTCTGCTCACTCATACCAGCGCAGACTTCCTGCTCGCGCCTCTGTCAAAGTCTGATCTAAACACAGCCACCGAAGAGAGAGAATTGCCAGGCCATCAAACAAAGGGCATTGCTGAACAAAATTCTCAGAGCAAAATTCTCAGAGCACGAATCCTTCGCCAGAGATAATAACGAGCGCTACTGTCGGCAGCTGCGCCGGGCTAGCTAGTACAGGAAGATGGCATCAGCATCTTTATGCACAATGAATATGGGGCAGCCAACGGCCGGATCCCGCCTGGCGCAGCCGAGACGCTGCCGAACACGCGTCAGCGCGAGGACTTTCAGTAGCCAACGATGTACACCCATTGGCCGTTTGCACAATTCCTGCCCGTGGGATCACCAAACCAGATGCCGCCGCGCTGCAGCACAGAACCACCATCAGTTGTAAAGTGCATCGTGTCTCGCATGCGGCGACGAATGCACCTGTTTCAGATGGAACAGCTCAACAAACTGTTGCAGCCGGCGTGCAGAAAGGCCAGGCGTGGGAGGAGTGAGTGCTGCTGCTCACCGGTATCTTCACTTGGAAGCTCGTGGCTGCCCTTGCCGACACTGCGAATCTCGTCCTGCCGAGAGGAGGAAGCACGCTTCGGTGCATGGCTCGAGATGCAGGAAACGGCAATTGAAAGGGACGTTGTGAGAAGTTCGAGTGACTGACGCACGTGTATGCGCAACGTGCGCCGCCGTAACCCAGTCCCGAGCCCCTGGCGATGTTGAATTGGACTACTGACCCAGCAATCAACCTGATCGTTCCAAATCCGCCGGGCCTGCGCACACATCGACTGGTTGATCAGCCATGACATGGCTCGGAATGCGCGTGTGTAGCTGATTGACATGGGCTTTGGGTGGGAACAGGATCGGCCGGCAGCAAACGAGCGGCAGGCCACGGGGACATGACAGCACTTCGCAATTGCGGCGGCGACAGCAGTGGGCGGCGCAGCTGTGGCTGACCAAAGGGTTGACATCGATAGGCGTCAAGACCAACGCACCTGCCCAGGAAGTTAATCACGAAGGGCAACACCGCCTGCCCGCCTGCGAGCATCAAGTGCCAGCTTGGAGTCAACGTCATGCGGTGTCTGATATCAAGGTACTGGTGCACGAGCGACCGGCGTCCTAGTACTCGTAGCGACCCTATGCAAACATGTGCGGGTGCGTCGTATGCATTGCGGGCTTCCAGCAGGCCTGAGACTCAAGGCCCTCGCAGTCAACCCAAAAGGGCCAGAGGGGCACATTCGTGATGCGACGTGACAAGGCAGGCTCTCAGAACCACAAGCAGGACAGCTGAAGCCACCCGCGTATGCAACATGGCAGTAAGGCTAAGCCGCTGGCTGTCCGACGGCGCATTCGCGGTCAGTCGCGTACTACATCGCCGGTGGCTTCGGAGCAAGATAGTCGGTGCGAGGTTTGCAAAATCAGAAGACGACATAGACGCGGCCCGCAGCGTCTCCAATTAAAGTGCAAATGCTCAAGGCTGAGGATGCGAACACTCACGGAGGAGCTTGCGGGATGCGGCGCCGCTGGGCTCCACTAGCTCCACGGAGGATTCTGCCACTGAGGATTCTGCCACTGCGGCGCACAGTAAACTCTTCAGCAGTCATTACGATAGGTGCTGCAAGGTTTAGGCGGGCGCGCGCATTTTCCGAGCGCGGTGCCGGGCGGTGCGACAGCTTCGGTGCGGCAGTCCCGCGAAGACGCCTACCTGCGGCTGCGTGGCTCGCGGCTCCCACCAGCAGCAGGACCGCCACAAGGCTGATTGCTCCAGGCTTCATAGTGGCTGCTCAAGCGGCGCAGTGGAAGCTTCTGCAGCAGGAGTGAAGTATTCTGGGCCAACAATGAAGCTGCCAGCCCAGCGGGTCCAGCTGGCACACGTGTCATGTTCTTTCTTTGAAACCCAGACCAGGGGACACTAAGTCCAACTAGTTGGACTTGGTTGGACTTAGTATCCCCTGCCCAAACCGAGCTTGTTGCCCCAGCTTTGAGTAGATGAGTGATGCGGACCCCCGAGGTGTGGCTTCCCTTGCTGCACAGGTGACCGCGTTCGAAGGAAATGTGTGTGCCTTCTGCATTCCGTGAAGAGGGCGCCTGCAGATCGGCGACATGCCAAGAACGGCAGTGCATATTGCTGAGGCGGTCTTGCCAAGAAATTGGTGGGTGCACACCTTCATGCGCACATTCAACAGCGGCTTCAAGCACAATCTATGACAGTGGTGTCGAATCTAGCTGCTGCATGCACACAGGAGTTGACCACTGCATGTGCGCCTACGCCTCAGCATCCATGTGTGCCAAAGACTCCACGTGGGTCTCAGGCGACAGGTTCCCAGCCTGCCAATCGGCCAGGCGAGCCCCCAGCGCCTACTTGGCGGCGACGCGCTGGCCGCCGGCGGCATCCAGTAAGCCGGCGGGCGACGCCGACGAGCTATTGGCGGCGACGGGCTGATTGCACGACTTGGCGTTGAACAGAACGTTGCGGTAGCGGCCCAGATCCGAGCCAGACGGCCGGCTGAAGTTGAAGTCGATAAGACTGATCGCCCGCTCCCACTCGTTGTTGCCCTCCGGCTTCTGTGGCAGCAGTGGAAAACATGTCTAATAGTCGTTTGCGATTGTTTGAGAAGGAATCATTCTAGAGACGCAACCCTGATGGCGCGCTCCCACTCGCTGTTGCCCTCCGACTTCTGCGGCAGCAGCGGAGATCTCATCAAGGTACAACTTCCTTCAGAGAAACAGTCATGATGGCACGCTTCCACTCGCTGTCGCCCTCCCCAGCTTCTGCGACAGCAGAACTGATCAACTGGTCGAAAAGCCTGATTGCTTGGGAGGCGGGTATTCGATATCAGAAAAGTGTGAAGTGGCGCCCGCCAGAGGGCGGCCCGCCACCGAGCAGGCACCGGGCGATGCGCAGTGCGCTGTGCGGATGCGGCGGTGCGCGAACCCGGAGTCCAGTGCCTCAGCAGCGCCGCAGCAGCCCCCCCGGCTGAAGGCATGCACCATGCTATGGTGTAGAGACAGCGTTTTGGCAAGAAGTCCCCACCTGGTCGCCGAGCAGCTTGTGCGCCTCGCGGTGCTCCTTGATGCTGGCGTTCTTGGTCGCCGTCCGCTTCTGGTAGAACTCCTGCGGCAATTGCAACAAGGCAGCGCCCGTCAGTTGTCCAGCGGACGAAGTGCGTCATAAGACCTGTGCGTCACATGCCATTATAGCACCTGCTCGGATCCAGCATTTTCAGAGTGCACGGCTCCACGAACAGAGAGTGTGCGTGCTCAAGGGCAAGGGCAAGGGCGGGAACCTTGAGAGCGGCTCACATCGCCGTCGGTCGCGCATCAGCTTCCGTGGACTGCTACCACAGATGTGCAAACGTAAGCGCTAGTACAAGCTTGCAAACCCGCCGTTTGCTCTGCAGCTCTGCTGCGGCCCCAAAACCTAAACCCTATACTCGCACCTCCAGGAAGGAGCGCGACTCGTCCTCCTGCCTCTTCTTGTTGGCGACCTCCGACTCCTCCTGCTCCCGCATGCGCGTGCGCAGGTGCTCCTTCATCTGCGTCACCGCCTCCGGCTCCTCGCTCGGCGGCGCAAACGCCGCAGAAACCTGTGGACAATGAACGCCTGATGATCCAAAGAGTTGCTGAAAAGTCGTGTTTGTGTGCATGCGCGTGCGAAGGTGCTCCTTCATTTGCGTCACCGCCTCCGGCTCCTCACTCGGCGCCGCAAACGCCGCAGACACCTGTGAGCGATCCGCAGCTGACAGCCGAAGAAAGCTGTGACTGAAAGGTCGTTTCGTATGCATTGCGCGCACACAGGTGCTCTTTCATCACAGTCATTCCCTCGGGTTCCCGGCGACGGAAACGCCGCCGACACCTGTGCAGCAGGTGTGGCTTCATGAGCAAGGCTCCGGCGTAACAGTGGGCCTGTTGGGATCATGTCTGGTTCAAAACGCCGTGCATGCCGAGCGCTGACCCTCGACAACACTTTTGGCCCTATTGATGATGGACGCACCCCAGAGGCGTTAGGGGGCGGCGCGTAGCCGCCGCCACCGATGCCGTTGGCGCCAGCAGGCTCGCTGAAGTCCGCCTCGTCGAATGGCGAGTCAAAGCCGCCGTTGGCCGCCGGCGTCGAGCCGGCGCCGGCCTGCAGCATGCACAGCGGCCACAAGCTCAGAATACAACAGCAGAAACTGGCGAGCCGAGCGCGCTCGAGGCAGTGAGATGCGCGCCGATTAGAGTGGGTTTGTGCTCGCAGCGCCGGCAGCGGCCAGGCGAGGGGGCCCATAAACTCACCAGGGGGCTGGCGCCATCAGCGCCGTCATTGGCGTAAGTGTACACCGCGCCGCCGGGGCCAGGCACCGGGTTCTCCGGCGCGCCATGGCCCTCGATCGGCACCTGCACAGCAGTATTTTGAGGCCTGTCATGAGCCAGAGTCGTGCCAGAGTCGTGCACAAGCATCTTTGGGACTACCACCCTTCACAAAGTTTTCCTGGCTCCGCTCCCACCGTGTATGCGCATGTCGCGTGGGGCCGACGAGCAGGCATGAGGTGCGCTGCCATGCTGTTTCACACTGAGATTGTGAAACTATCACGAACCTCCCTGTACTCAGAGGCGTCCAGCAGCCAGAGGATGCGAGACTTGCGCTGAGTACGGTTTAAAATGTGACATTCAGATCTATCACGAACCTCCCAGTAGTCGGAGGCGTCCAGCAGCTGGAAGGTGGGTTCGGCGCCGCCCTCCAGCCCATCCGTGTCCTCCACCTGCCGTCAGGAAATTGGGTTCAGGGTTTGTTTGCAAGACGCGCAGACTCGTTTGCAGGAAGTTCTTGCTGAAAATCGAAAATCAAAAATCAGATGAGGGCGTGGCACCGTCCTCCAGCCCGTCTGTGTCCTCCACCTGCCGTCAGCAAGGTGATCTGCACACGCTGGTTCTTCGCTAAGGTGACGTGAACACCGCGCAAATCAAAAGCAAAAGACTCTGCAGGCTGCCCGGGCGCCTTGGGTGTGCACAGAAAATCATATGTCTATCTGGCATGGAACATCGCCCAGCATGTATTTGCTAGTTCCGCTACACGCCATTCAGCGGCTCATGGGTCCATTTCAGGATGTCTGGTAATGTCCGGCGTGCTTTCGCCAACAGGCAGATCGGCACTGCAACGTCCGGGAGTGGACGGATGAAAGGCTGAGGGGGCCTTCTGTCATGCCCACCTGGTTCCACTGGTTGGATGCGGGGTTCAGGTTTGCCGCGCCAAAGTGCTGGCCCAGCTTTGGGTACGCACCCGTCCACGTTTTGAAGCTCAACCCGGTGCTGCTCGAGATCTGCGGCTTCTGCGCGCTGTACAGGCCTGCGCACAGGTGAACATACCTCTAAGCGGAATGAGCTGCGCTCAGGGAAAAAGGCGATCTGGACCGGTGCTGCCCGAGATCTGCGGCTGCTGCGCGCTGTACAGCGCAGGCGGTACGTTTGTCCCGAGAAAAACGTGCACAATGGCGGTGCACTTCACACCTGGCGGTCCATCCTGGTATGGGAGAGATGGCAGATTTGCAGTGGGGGGTGGGGCTCACCGAACTCGACGTTGGTGCAGCGCTTGGCCTGGAACTCCTGCGCCGCGACGCAGGCCTTGCCGCCCGCGACATCCGTGAACAGCGCGATGCCGCCCACCGGCCCTGTAGCACAGCAATATCACTTTCCATGGCCCACTGCCTGCAGCTTCTGAAGGTGGTTGGTGGTTTGCAACAGAAGGAGCCTGGGAATGGATGCGACATGCACTGGAAGGACGCCGGCCAAATCGCCCAGAGCAACCGCACAGTCGAGCGCAGCAGCGCGGCGGGAGAGCGCGACGCACCCACGAAGATCTGGCAGTCTGTGCACTCGCTGACCGACAGGTAGGACGAGTGGTCCAGGATGTACACGCTGCACTCTTTGAGATTGCGCAGCGTCACAGAGCCCCTGCGGCGCACATGACAGAAGCATGAGGCAAGAAAGCATGAGGCATAACAGCATCGAAAGCACCGTCCAGATTGGCCGTTAATAACACGAATGGAGATCTGCCATGAGGCCCGTGTCCAGAACGAGAGGAACGCACAGGCAAGGTTGACAGACGCGCACGGCACAGCTTACCCGTCAACCGTGCCAGGGTGCTTTGTGAGGCTCTGTCCAGTAAGGTCCTCAAATACCACGTCCGACATGGCTGCTGCTGTGCTGGGCGTCTGTGTGACACTGAATTGACCTGCGTGTCATTGTGATAGAGAGTTCACCAAGATACTCCAGGACCCAACGGATGCAGTTGAGCACGAACAGGCCAATAACGCATGCGAACGCTTGTGCCGGTCCGTTGTGGTGCATACAGGAGTTTGTTAGCACTAAAAGGTTCGTCACAGAACGTGTCATGCTGAGGTGCACGCACAGCTCGCTGATCTATGAACAAACTAGAGATCGAGCACTTCAACGAATCCACCTCTCAAACGCACGTCGCAGCTGGTCCTGTGAAGACAGATAGACTACAACCGGGGCTTGGACAAGTTTTGACGGATGCTGCAGTCAATTTGTGGCAAGCGGTTTCCGAGCTTGACGCAGGCTGGGAATCTTGTAGAAGGAGCATCCCGTGCGAGGTGCAGCGCGACCTCACTGCACAAACCTTATATTTCGACATATGTAAGCCTTTGGAAGCAGCTGTGCACGAGATCAACCTGGTATTTCAGGCTGTGCGGCGTACGTCACTTCGACAGATTGCCATTTTGCCATTTGTTTGATCCGCAGACCAGCAGTGAGCAAGCTTGCTTCCCTTCTGACGGACTCCGGAGCATTCAGCAGTGGTATCTTGCCTCGAGGGCGTCAGAAAGTTGAGCAAGAAAATGATCAACATGAGGTACAACTGAGAGTGTGTCGAGACTCCTCAACCTCGGCACAGGGCTGCAGGCTTGAGTGACTGTCTCGTTTAGGTGATCTCGTCAAGCTGCACCTGCGACCCGACCTGTGACGCTGCCCTACAATGGCCGAGGCGGTAGGCGAAGCGGCCGAGGAGCGGCGACGCGCTGAGTTGCGCAAGGCCGGCGAAGAGTGAGGATCTTGCACTTCGCTCATGCATTGCCTTTCAAATCTACGCAAACCCAACCAAATGCGCTCTCAGTTGACTGCTGTGCATCCAAGCAGCTTCGGCTGCGACGCATCCAGTGCATGCCACATGCCTTCAGATTCAGCACATCAACATGGTCCCATTAAGATTCAGTCCGGCTGCCCGGTCCGAACCCCCCATCTCTGCCGCAGGTACTTCGCCAAGGTCCTGGCGCAGTCCAACGCGGGCAAGGATCCCTTCGAGGCGCCGCCGCCGCCGCGGCGCGAACGCGATGTGGAGTCGATACTGGACCCGGACCTCGAAACTGTGGGAGCCGTGCTGGAGGGCTCCCGCCTGTTTGTGCTGTCCGCACTGTACATTGCGAGCCAGGGCGCCAGCTGGGTGCTGCTGAAGGTGGGTTCCGAGGGGAGTCCAATGCGGGCGCTGGTCAAAACGCTCCGATCACCATGCTGGGGCATTGGACTTTAATATCAGAGGGCTGGCTATTGACAGGAGTAACAGCCAAGCTGCCGACATGGGGTCTTCCATGATGCCATCAGCGTCGTGTGACACTGGACCATGTGGGGGGCTCTGGCAGCGCATCAGCAATGCTTTGGTCCTGCAGGCGGACGCTGATCTGTGCGCCGTGCATCCATGCAACAGGGCGCCCTGACCTCGCTGGCGACGCCGGCGCTGCTGGTGTTCCTGCACTGCCTGCCGCCCGCCGGCCTGCTACTGTTCCTGCACCGCTGGAGCGGCTCGGCGGTGGACATCGGCCCCCTGAATGCGCGCACGCTGAAAGGCAGCCTGCCGGCGGTCGCATTCCACAGCCTCCAAGTGAGTCGGACAGCCATCTTGCCTGTTCCGGTCGACCATTTAGAGGGTTGCTTGCCTTTAGCCAGCTCTGGCAAGTGATGGCAAACTTTGGCGGCGGCTTTGCAAGGCGGCCACCTCATCGCTGCATGCCTCCTGGGCTGTGGCTCCTGGTCTGTCAAGTGACGCAAGCTGCGCCATGCCTGCAGATGCTCACGGCGTTCGAGGCGCTCACGGGCGGCAGCGTGTACCTCGTGCTGGCGTGGACGGTCTTCGTGCCGCCGCTCATGCAGACGCAGCAGCACCTAATGCGCAGCGGTGAGGCGTTTTCTGGTTTATGTGTGGTGTCTTTGGCGTTTGTATTCAGGTGCTGTGTAGACATGACCCGTCTCCTGACAACCATGTCGTTTCCCTTGGTCCGTGTTCACTTCTGAGTGCTGAACACTTGGCCCACACTTCCGAGATTCCAATGCAGGCGGCAAGCTGCAGCCAGCAGGGCAGGCGGGGGTGGCGGCCGGCGTGGGCATCTGTATTGCAGTTCAGTGATCGCTTCTCATCATCTCTGAATACCGAAACCGGCACACTGCAGGCGGCAAGCTGCAGCCCGCGGGGCAGGCGGGCGTGGCGGCCGGCGTCGGCGGGCTGGCCCTAATATTGGCCACCGGGCGGTGGCCGGGCCTGTGGGCACTGGCCTGCCTGGCGGCCTGGGGGGGCGTCGCGGCGGCGCGGCTGGCGTGGCAGATCGTGCGGCAGCAGGCGCAGCAGGGGGAGCCGCTCCTTCTAGGTGACCAGCTTCTCGATTGGTACTGTCAAGGCTTTTGGGTGTCAGGGCATTGGGTGTCAAGGCACTGGGTGGCTGCCGGAGGAAATGCTACAGCGAACTGTAAAAACTGATCAGTGAAATTGCTGCAGGGTGGCTGCCGGAGGAGACGGTGAAAGACATCGCCGCGGCGGAGGACGGCCTCGGCTCGGCGCAGCGGGTGTTTTACGAGGCGGCACTGCCGGCGCTGCCGGCACTGCTCCTGGGATTCGCGCTGCTCGAAGGCAGGGAGCTGGTGCGTGTTTGTTTTCGATTGTTACCTTCTTAGCTCGCATCGAGGGGAGGGATTGCGCTGCTGCGGGGCGCGTTGCATCGGGGGAAGCGGCGTGCTAGTCGCACTTTTGAACCAGCTGGGTGGCAGCCGTGGATGTAACGTGCAGAAGCGCGAGGAGATCCGCATGCCACTGGGACACTGGCTTCAGGCTGGGCAGCAAACACCAGGAGTGCACATGTCGAGCAGCAGCAGATGTTGGACGACCGGTGGTGTGGGTTGCTCAAATGCTGCTAAGGAATGTGCTTCAAGAACCGTGTTTCTCAACTGGGCGTGGAACATGAGCTGACAGCGCCAATTGAAGCCCTGCATCTCGCTACAATTAGTTTTCAATAGGTAGATACATGTTTCAACGCATTATATCGATTGTGTCTGCCTTGACAGGTGGGCCATGAGTGGGTGGTGCCGGTGGTCAGCAGCATCCTGCTACAAATACACAGCTCGAAAACCTTTCAATCTCAGCAGCCTTACAAGGCACAGAAAAATTCATCTTCTTGTCGGCAGGTGGACCACGAGCTGGCGGTACCGGCAGTCAGCGGCATCTTGCTGTCCATGGCGGCCTGGGGTGTGGCGCAGGTGCCAATCGAGCCTTTCACCCCGCGCCTTTCATCATGCGCCTTTTCACCTCTCACCCTGCTGGTCGCCGCTCGTCAGGGCCGCCAAACACTTCACCTCATAGTCACAAACTGCAACATTGCTCGACTGTGGGTTGGGGGCTCGAGGCTGAAAAGTGCGCTTGTGAAAAGCAAAAGCCCTGCCACACACATGCTCGCGATATCAGACATATATTTCTTGGTGCGGCTCTCGGCAGGTGGCGGGGCTCATGGTGCTGGATCGAGCGGCGGAGCTCCGCCCGCAGCCGCGACTGGCGGTGGGCGCGGCGTGTGCCGGCGTCACCCTGCTGCTCCAGATGATGGTGCGCCAATTCCTTCCTCCGTGAAACACTCTTGCTGTTGTGCGCACTGCCTCCATGCTTAAGATGACCTGCATTACAAGGCGGATGCACATGAGTAGGTGCCATATGAACCGCCAGAACGCCCTGCATGTTCAGGTGCTTGGCGTGGACCGGGCGGGGGCGATGCTGGGGGCATTCACAGCTGTCACGGGGTCTGTCATCTTGCAGCTGCCGCCGCGAACGTGATGCGCTTGTGGCGAACGGCTTTCATCTCTGCCACAGGCAATTAGAAGCGGTCGGCGGTCCACAGGCAACGCCCATTGCAAAGATGCAGAACCTTGTAAATTAGGGTTACAAGCTGCTGGTAGAACATTGAGAGCTGCGAGGAAGCTGAGGTCCGAGCCGGTGGTTGTTAGTGCCCAGGGGAGCAAATTGTGTGCCACAAAGCATGCACCCTGCTGCCTGGTTAAAGGCGCAGGCTTCAATGCACTGCAACTCGAAAGCGAGCAGGCACACTAGAGCACGACCTGGCCGGACCCTCCTGCCCTGCAAGGCATTGACCCAATCGGCACACCGACTTCCATTGCAACGAGGACTCCGATCAGCTGCAGCTCAGCGCAGCACTCACAGGTGCTCCTGACATCGGCCACCGGTCGGAGCACGAAGTGCAAGCATGACCTTGTTGACGAATTGCACCTGGGTGAACTCCGAAGGATGATCGATCACAAGAAGTCGGCGCTAGGTTGCTCCGTGAGGCTGGTGACACCACATGTGCTGCGCATGCAGGTGCCTTCTGGCAGCGCGGGGGCCGCTGCGGCTGTCACAGTCGCGAATAGTGCACCGCCGCCGCGGCACCACGGTTGCAGCGGGCGTCACCCGGGAGTCCTTCGGCTCCAGAGTCCCCAAGCCGGCCTTCTATGAGGGGCTGGACCGCCCCATCGGCGCTCCTGGCTCGGAGCTCCACCCCAGCTTTGCGCTGCTGATATTTGGCATCGTAAGCCTCGGGCACCTGCACCCCGACTCCTTCACGCTGTTCAAGGTGAGTACAGCCACAGGCAGCTGTGTCCGACGTGCTGATCATTCATCAAGTCACGTGCCGGGGAATACTGCCGCCTATTACACACAAGCCAACCCTCCTCACTTTGTTGCCGGCCGCAGGCTTTTGCAATATTTCAGATCCTGCACTCGGCGACGGCAGTTTTCTTCGATGATGCCGGTTTTGACAAGGTGGACTTGCTGTCTACCCGTCTCAAACATGCAACGCTCTTCCTCAATTTTCCTCGCTCTGCTGCCATGCGGCAGCTGCTCTAGAGCAAAAATTGATCTCCTGCGGTTCTGTTCTATGTAAACTGCTCGCAGATTGCCACGGTGGTGGCGCCGGCAGTCCTGGCGCTGTGGGTCATGGCACCGAATCTGGATCCCGGCAACATTGCGCTCTCCATTCTGGGGACGTACCTGTGCCGGGAACTGCGGGTGCGCTGCGCCCTCGTTAGGGAACTTCTTTACGATCCCCCTTGTCCATACTAGGCGAGGGAGAAACCCACAAGAAGAGTCGCAGAGTCCCTGCGCGTGTTACGAAACGCGAGCGCTTAAGACCGGATCCAGCTTTTGATGCGCATGCGCCAACCATGGCGCAGCTTCGCAACTCTCTTAATTTGACGTTGAGTCGCAGGTAGTGCCATTTTGGCCCACGGCGCTGTCCCTGGCGGCGGCATTGTATTCGGGAGTGGGAAACGAGTGGATCACGGTGAGGTGCCAGATCCTGCAGTCAGCCGCATGACATCTGTTGCTATGATGCACCTCGCGCTCCACCTTCCTGCGCCTGAGGTTCCAAATCCGGCTTCCATCGCCGCCCCCGTCGGCAGCTCCCAGCGAAACCCCCACCTGGCGTGACTGCAGCTTGCGTGCGTGCGTTGCAGGTGATGTATGCCTTCCTAAATGTGGTTGGCCTGGTGAAGGCTTGGCGGAAGGACGAGCGGCTGACAGAGAGCAAGGTCAGTCTGCTAGTTACTCAAAACCATCTGTAGAACCGTGCATCGGGCTGCTGTCTTTGTCAGCCAAACTCCTATCTGTGCAAACCAGGCATCGAACTGCTTACCAACTGCTCAGCAGCCTGCTTGCCGGTCGCACATGTCTTCACAACGCTGCCTACTCCAGTGTGCCATTCGAATCGTGGTGCGCACACATCACAGGCTCCGCTGGTGGCGCTGCCGGTGCTGTGCGTGACGGCGTTTGTATTCTGGAAGGGCATCACGCCGCTGTGGGCGGTGTCGCTCGGGGTGCGCACCCTGCTGAACAATTGCGCTGGATCTCACACACCCAGGCCGTGGCAAGCCGTCAGGCTGCCTCTCCCATCACTTGCATCCAGTTTTGCTCTGTGCTTGATAGATCCACAATGGCGCTGGTCGTACCTTGCAGCTGGGGGAGGTGGTGCGCTCAACATATGGCGTGTTACATCGCCTCAACCAGTCGCGCACCTGATGAGGAGAAACCGCAGCAGACGCCGCCGATGTTGTGACGAACTTCAAGCCTGCAAAGATACGCTGGATAGGTAGCAACTGGTCAAAGCAGTGGTTGAACGATCCGTAGAAACCTACCTTGTGGGAGCGTCTGCCGTATGCGCATTGCAAGCAGATTTCAATTTGATTTGGATTAATTTGTTTGTCCTTTTGTCAGGATTGGTTTGAAAACTGAGATTGCACAAGTAGGCGTACTTATGACCCGCTTATTACAGGTTCCAGCCAGAAGGCATACACCAGTCACCGCCTGCAGGTCGCAGCGCCTAATCAAATCGTGTTTTGCACCGCAGAATCAAAAGTACCAAAGGTCATCTGTTTGTAGCTCTGGCTGTTGAAAACACACCCTGGCAACATGTCGTGAATCCTTCCCCCTGAAGACCTGGACATCCCTAGCAAAAAGGCAAAATCGCTGCGGGAAGCGGCGCGGAAAATTGCCCAAACTGTGGCGATGCTGCTGCCGCCACCCAGGTACCAGCTTACTTGGCACGTCACGCCATACTCGTAGGGCCCGGGTGCAGAAACCATGCGCCGCCTCATGATGCCGAGGTAGAAATCATTGGCGGTAGCGGGCTCACGAGGTGCTCGTCCGGCTGCTGCTGCTGGTCCTGCTGGTGTGGCTCCGCTGCCAGGGCTGCAGCCGGCACCGCCGCCGCCCAAACCTGCGGCGGCAGCACGGCCGCATTTTCCTGCGCGTCAGCAGCAGGCTCCGCCCCTGGCTCTGCAGAGTCCAGCTGTGGGCCTGCCGCGGCGATCGCCTGCCGGGCGCCCTCTGCAAGCCCATTGAATGACGGCAGCTGCAAGCCAGGCTCTTCAGCCAGCGTGATCGCCTGCGATTCGCCGCCGGTAGTCGCTCCGCTGCTCGCGGCCTCCGCCTGCGGCTCCGAGTGCGGCAGCGGCTGCCCTTCCGCCGGCGCCAGCGGCGCCGACGTTTGCCCGAAGTCCTGCCCTGCAGCAGGTTGCCCCTGGCCAGGCGCTGCGGCCTCACCAGACGCCTGCTGCTGGCCGCTCTCGGCCGCGGGCGGCAGATCGGTCGCGGGCAGCGGCCCGGCAGCCGGGACGTCCGCTGCCTGCTGTGCAGCTGCCAGGGCCGGCGGCTGCGGCGGCGCGGCCGCGGCTGGAGGTGTGTCGTCTGCTGCGGCCGGTGTCGCCGTCGCGGGCTTAGAGTCCGGCGGCGTCGGCGGCATCAGCGAGGGCGGCAGCGGCGGCGGAGCCTTTGCAGGCGTTGCGCATCCCGCCTGCGCCGCGGCGGCGGCCAGCAGCGCGGACGCCGCCGGTGTGGCCGGCATCAACGGCAGAGGCGCGCTCGCGGCCTGCCACCCGGGCGCCGACGCCGCACCCGGCTGCGACGGCGGGACGGCATCCGCGCGGTGCACGCCGTTTGCCATCGGCAGGCTGGTGACTGGCGGTCCCACCGCGGAATCGGCGGCCGGCACCTGCATGGGCGGCACGCCGGCCGGCGTCTGCACGGGCGCCGGGGCTGCGGTGGCGCCGCCGTGCGGCTTTGCCTGCGCCTGCAAGTACGCCTGCTGCTGCGTCCGCTGCTGCTGCTGTGGCGGCGGTTGCCGTGGCCATTGCTGCTGCGGCGTCAGCACAGCGCCGCCGATTGCCTGGGCATTGGCGCGGTACGCTGCCTCCACCTGGGACACATTCAAGACTCTCGTCAGCACCGGTTGTCTGGCCGGACTGAGACAAACGGCGTGAGATATAAACATGCCACGCAAGTACATGTGACTGCCGGTGTGTGAATTGGTGACGCACTACCGGCACTGGCTTGTCGGCCTCATGGATGCTGTGGCGTCTAAAGCTGACAAGTGCCCACCTGAGCGGTGTGCGCCGACCACAGCATGGATGCCATCTGCTGCAGCGCCGCGGGCGGCAGCGGCGGCGCGCCGGCGTCGCCGCCGGGCTGCTGCTGCTGCTGCGCCTGCGGCGGCGGCAGGCCGCCCAGAGGCAGCACGCCCATGTGCGGCAGGCTCGCCATTGGCGGCAGCAAGTCCATTGAGCCCATTGATGTCATTGGCGCCGTCGGCAGCGACAGCCCGGCCGGCAGGCCCCCCAGCGGCGGCAGCCCCGGCGGCAGGCACTGCTGCGGCATCGCCGACAGCGCCGCCTGCAGCGCCGCTGGGTTGGACAGCGCCTGCAGCATCGCTGGCGTCAGCGCCAGGTTCTGGTGGTGCTGCTGCTGCTGCGGCGCTTCAAAGGGCTGCAGCGGCGGCGGCGGCGCCGCGCCGCCCGGTTGTGGCAGCAGGAACTGCGGGAAGCTGCCGGCGTGCTGCAGCGCCGCCAACGGCGGCGGCGGCGCAAAGTGCAGCGGCACTGAGACGGCGCGGCCAGGCATGTGGTGCGCCTGACCATTCGCCTGGCTGTTCGTCGCCGAGCCAAAGCCCTGGGACGCCACAGCCGCCGCGGCGGACGACGCCGCGCCGAGCGCCGCCGCCGCCACCGGCGTCTGCGGCTGCATGCCGCCGCCGCCATTCTGGTGGTGCTGCTGCTGCTGCTGCTGCTGCTGCTGCTGCTGCTGCTGCTGCTGTGCCGGCTGCTGGGAGGGCGCGCCGTCTGTAGCGGCGCCCTCCGCCGCGGGGGCGTCCTCATCGGCGGGCGGCCCAGGGTCCAGCGCCCGGCAAAACGCCGCGGCGGCGGCAGCCTGCTGCTCCGGCGGCAGCTTGTTGCCCTCGGCATCGTGCTCCCACACCCACGAGAAGGCCGGCTGCCTGCGGAATTCAGCGGTAGGGACTCGATCGTGAAGGTGATACTTGCATCGATTATGGCAGACAGCAGCGCATCGCCCTCGGCGTCGCGCTCCCACACCCACGAGAAGGCCGGCTGCCTAATTTCGGAACAATAATGACAAAGTCAGGCATTGCATCGGAAATTGTAGATAAAGTTGCCGCTATGGTGAGCTGCTGTGGTGCGCTTTCCAGTCACATGCTGGCAGGCATGCAGAGCCAACCAGGACTTTGAGGCGGCACGACAAAGCTGCACACAGAGCGGCAGGGGAGGGGCCACACCGCTTGCGGCCCAGGTAGCTCTTCTTGATGAGATTGGCGGACGACAGGATGGACCCGATGTCATACAGCCGCCGCTCCACCGTCACCTGCGCAGGCAAAAGTTGTCGAACGCGAGGCTTCCTGAAAGCTCGGTGGGTGCACCTGCTCACAACTGACACACGAGAGCAGTGTGGTGGACCTTGATGGAGGGGGGAGAGAGGCGCGTAGGGATAGGCACATCAGAAAGGCTGCTCGATGCAGGCAGCCATCGTCCCCGCTTGCAGCAGAACACATGCATGCGGGAGGGAGATGTGGGGCGAAGAACATGCCCCCACCTGCGTTTGGGCACGCTTGGCTTCAGGCACGTCGCCCATCAGCTGGTGCGCCGCCTCCGCCAGCGAGATCGGCCCTTGCTGCGCAGCACCACAGCAAAGGGAGGCGTCAGCTGCGTGGTTGAGAGTGCGGCCTGTGCTCGGATGCAGAGGTACTCAGCCGCAACGCCTTGGTCTGACATCCAGCAAGCAGAAGGCACCCGAGTAGGGACGCAAAGAGACGCAACAGCCCTCAAGCATGAGGGAGCATGCAAGAGCGAGAGAAAGAGAACAGCTGGGCACGAGTGGGACTCACCGGCTTTATCAGCAGCAACCGCACGAACTTGCGTGTGTACAGCCACAAGGAGTGGGACGTCTTCTCGCTGCCGCCGCTGCCGCTGCCATTGGCCTCCTCGCCCGAGGCGGCGGGCAGGCCGCCAGCAGCCGCCGCCGCCGCGGCGCTGGCTGCAGTGGCCGAGCCGGGCCGGCTGGAAGGCATGCCAACCTTGCGCATGCGGCTCTCCACCGCCATGCCTGCATAGTTAGTAATGAATGATTGATTGGTCACAACACGTTCGATGGCCACGTGTCTGGAGTGCAGCATGGCCACCCAGCGGCTGCGACACCGTGTGACCTATGAGCATGGCTTGCCTGAGAAATGAGCTGAATTGCAGCATGCAGCATTAAACCCTGAATCCTAAGTACAGGACGCACCCTGGTCCTCCTCCTTGACGAGCCGCTGCAGCAAAGCCGGCAGGTGCGCCATGCCCTTCCACACGTACGTCAGCTTGCTGGTGCGCGACACCACCTGCGCACAAGCCAGGTGGTGTCGGTCAGGAAAGTGGATACACACAGAACAGCAAGCTGATTGGAGAAGCTTATGGCAGAATCGCATGCCCTCCCACATGTGCGTCAGCTTGCTAGTTTGCGACGCCACCTGCGGACAAGCCGGAAAGCCGGTGAGAACCACGATCCTGAAAGACTTTGCGGGCTGCACCTACGGCGTGACAGTAGAAATTGCATGCATGCACTAACTTCTCAAGTGCCACCAGGTGCTGCTGCGTTGGCGGCGCCGCATCAAGTCAGAGCAATGCATTGCACAGCTTGAATGACAACGCGAGGGGTATGCACGTATTGGTCGTCCCACCTCCAAAGTCCGTCCACAGGCGGCAGCTCGATACACTAATCTTCATGTCAATGCTAGACTCCGCTGATCCAACGAGCTTTGTAATTCTTTTTACAGGGTCCAATGTCCGCACCTCCACCGCCTCCATGACGTTGATGATGTCGTACAGGCGACGGCGCGGCACGCCCAGCTGCGCGGCCACGTTGTTGAGCATGATCTCCGCGGGCGCGCCCCCCGGGCCAAGGTGCCCGAACTTGCGGATGAAGCGGTCGCACAGCATCATGAGCTCCGACTTGCAGGCCGGGTGCGCCGCCGAGATGCGCCGCCCTGGCAGCACAGGAGGAACGCGATTGGAGGTGTGTCATCACAAGCACGCGCCATGTATGCAACAGGCGGCAGGCCGTCCCAAGCATGCGAACTGAGCCATTCAGCCGCAGTCCATGTGCCCTTCTGAGGGAGGCCTGGCGAGCAGTACCTGACAACGCACAGGGAGGCAATGCTGCATCAAAGGAGAGTGTTGGCGCACTCACCGCACTTGCAGCGGCCCTCCACAGGCAGGGGGAGTGATGCAATATGCACTCACCGCACTTGCAGCGGCCCTCCACGGGCGGCACCGTGATGCGCAGCAGCCGCACCGGGCCACGCTGCTGCCCCGCCGCCTGCTGGCCGCCGCTGTTCGCCGCCACCGCGCCATTCTCCGCATGCTCGGGGGGCTCCCAGAAGGGGCGCTTGACCTCGGCTGGCGTCGCCTGCTGCTGCCGTGCGTCCGCCGGCTGCTGCGCCCGACCGTTGGCGGCGTCCAGTTCCGGCTGCGCCATCACAGCGGCCGCCGCCAGGCCCTTGCCACGTCGGCCGCCGGGCGGATTCCAGTGCCGCTGCGCCTGCGCATGCAAGGCAGCTGCTTGAGCGGGCTCGTGCTGAGCAACAAATAGCAACAGCGTTTCGTCTTGGATGATGACCTGTAATCATGTGCATGCACTCTCTGTCGGTTTGTCGGCGATGGCTGTGGATTGAAACACTGCTTACACCTCCAGACACGCAGACTTCATGTTCTCTATTGAGTATTTGTTTGGCTGCCGAGCTTCACCTGATGCACCAGGCTCAGGGTCTCGTCAAAGCCGTCGGTGGGCGCCACGGGGCCTGCCAGCCGGCTGCGCTGCGCGGGACCGCCCTCCTCCGCCGCCGGCCCCAGTGGCGTCGTGCCGTTGGCCGTGCGCGGCGCGGGGATCGGCGGCAGCTGCGCCGGCGTGTCCGTTCCGGCATCTACAAACTCCTCCTCCTCCTCCTCCATGTCGCTGGGCGCCTTGTCCGACGCCGCGGCGGCGGCGATGACGGAGGCGGCGGCCACCGCGGTGCGCCGCTTGCCGGCGGCGGGCTGCCGCTGCGACACCGCCGCGGCCTTCAGCCGCGCCGGCGGCGGGCTGCCAGAGTCCTCCCTGCTGTCCCAGTCGCGGTCCGCGGCGGCGCCGGAGGCGCGCCGCCGGCAGTCGTTCCAGCCGCGGCCGTCCGCCGCGGCGCTGCGGGCGGATTTGGGCCGCCAGGCGCTGCCGCGGTGCTGCGGGCTGCCAGCAGAAGACGATGGCGGCGAGTCCGTGCGCGCCGTGATCAGCTCGCCCATGCCGAGCAGTAGCTCGGCGACTGCCCGGTCGTCCGGCGGCGCCGCCGCCTGCCGCTTGCCACCGCTCGTGCGGATCGGGCGGCCGTGAAACTGCACCGCTGCCGCCGCGGCGCGGGCGCTGGCGGAGTCGCCGCCGCCGCAGCCGGCGTCGCTGCTGCCGCCGTCCGAGCGGGAATAGCGGGAGGAGCGGGCGCGGCGGGGGATGCGCAGCGGCGCGCCGAAGACCGCGGCGGCGCCCCACTCGGCTTTTCGCTTCTGCCCGATGAGCGCCGGATTGCCGCTCAGCAGCGCCGCCTCATCCTCCGGGTCCACGCCGTCCTCATACCGGCTGTTGGCCCGGCGCTCGCGCTGCGGCCGGCGCGTGCGCGGCGCGGCCGATGGCATGGCGATTCCCGGCGCCCGTCAGCTGCATGGTGGCCAGAACGTCAGCCACATGGAAGCGCTTATGTCTTGCCCCGCGCACCATTGCATGAAAATTGTGACATACATTCGATAGCTGCGGGTTTGGCCGACCGCGAGTCGAACAGCGCTCGCCCGACACCGTCATGCTGCCGATGATGAGAACGACTGTCGTCTGTCGCAGAGTGTTGTCCGGGCGTCACACAGTCCCGACATACCGCAAACGGCCTGACCTCAATGTGAGAATCCCACAGTTAAGATAGCGGGTCAGGGGAGGCAGTGCACCCTGACTTTGGTTCACTCGACAGGACAAAGATATTGCGACTCGCGCAGGCGAACTGGCGGCACTGCTCTCAACGCCAGCCGGTTCCGATCCTGGACGTGCAATCAGGTTGAATGCATGCACTCGGCGTCTCGGTGATCCGGCTGTTCGTTGCAGGAATGCGTTGCACGAGCCCGTCTGACGCTAGCGCGGAGGCGCGCCCTATGATTGCCGGCTTGCTGACGGGTCTCGTTCACTCCAGCTGGTTGCGTGTCGCGACTGGATGCAGCCTGGTGGCAGCAATGCCGAAGGGGTGTTGCATCGCGCCGCAATACACTTTTGGTGCAGCAGCGAAGAGATAAGGACGAGGTGCTTCTCACCGCAACAAAGGGCGCCGCCCCGCTCCGACCGCGGCCCAGCCCACTCACAAACGCCAGCCGTCCATCGCTGCGCACATGCACATCGTCTGCAGCGCTGGCACCGCCTGAAAGCGCTCGCTCGAAGCCGCCGACGGAGGACGAACTCCGGCGAAGACTAGCCCAGCGCGCCGGCGCGCAAAGTGGCGGCCCCGTTCAAGATCTCAAACTGCTGCACACAACAGCAGCCACCGCTAGACGCCAGGTTTGAAAACACCTTACCGAGGCGCGCCCGATTGCACTGGGCGGTAGAAACGGAATCTCCGGAAAGCAGGGTCGCTGAAGCATGCTCTAAACGGGGGATGTTACAAAATTTTGCATGCTGCGCTCATTGCATGCATCAGCATCAGACACAACCAAAACAAAGCCGTCTAGAAAGACAGTTTGCGCTATCCTTGACGTCCTCAATGTGTCGTGTGTTGCGGAACTGTCATTCAGCTTGAGCCATCGCTGCCCAGAGTGGCACGCCAGGCCGCCTGCCGACGGCATTGATCCTCTTTGTAACTTATTCACGTCTCATCGGAAACCGCGCCTTCAAGGCGCATGGTGCGACTGCACCTGCACCCACTTTAAGCATGCACTCAGCGCAGCACAGCGATAGGATGCTGCTCTCGACTCTGCATGTTTTTTGGCGAGACCTCCACACCGCATGGCTATCGACCACCATGCTGCTGTGCCGCACAATTCCATGACACGAGCCATGTCGCAGGCGTCACTGCCGCTGCAGCGCGCGGGCCTCGACCCGGCGCTGCTTCAGGCGCTGTCTGCCAAGAGCTTCAAAACGGCGGGCAACGTTCTGACAGTCCTGCCGCTGGACCTCATGGAGACGCTGGACACGCCGCAGCCCAAGATTGAGGCGCTCTTGCGCGCGGTTGCCGCTGCCGCCATGCCGACCCCTGTCTCGGTGCGTCCTTTGCAGGGTGATCTCTGTCTGCATCGAGACCGAAGTCGCCGTAAAGATGCTCTCAGCTGCTCATTTGATTCGCACGCATTGTCTGACATGGATGGCATGCAGCTACATGCACATGCATGCGCAAATCGCCGTGCCGGTGCAAGTGATCTGGCCTCCGCCAGGAAAGTGGTGTCCTTGCAGCCTCTCTGACGCTGATGAGGCAAAATCAAGTGTGCAGGCTCTGGACATGCTTCGAATGAGGCAGTCTTCCATGTCGCACCTGGCGACGCAGCTTGAGGTGCGAGCTATGTGACCACCTGGAACCCAACGCATGTGCCTGCTGTGGTGTACCTGCTCCGAGTTGTCAAATGGATGCTGCTTGACATTCGTTGTAGGTCCTCGTGACCTGCATTCTGCATGCACGGCATTTCCATCAGTGTTGGCCCAGCTGCCTCCATGGTTATTCTGTGTGCTATAGGGACTGGACCGGCTGCTGCGGGGCGGCGTCGCATCGGGCAGCGTCACAGAGCTGGTGGGAGCAGCAGGCGTCGGCAAGACGCAGCTGTGCCTGCAGCTGACGGCCATTGCCGCCACGCTCGGCGACAGCCAGCCTGGCACCCAGGTGCGAAGCATTGGTTCAGCACGAGCAATAGGCACGAAACTGGGTGTTATTCAATCGTCTGTGCACCATCCAGATTTTGACTCCAGGAACTTCAGAGGCAAGATTATGTGGTCCTTGATGGAAAAGAAATTGTCGACGACGGCATGCGTGGAAGTCTCACCCATGCACACAAAAACTCACGAATCCACGCGTTGGCTGCAGCCTGGCGTTGTGTACTTCGACACAGAGCGCGGTCGTTTCAGTGCAAAGCGCCTACGGGACATCGCGAGCGAGCGCTTCCCAGAGGTGTATACCACGCCTGCCAGCCTGACATCGCTGCTGTCGCGCATACACGTGTCCACACCCGACACCACTGCCGGCCTGCTGCACCAGCTGCAGGTGCGAAACAAGCAGCAGACAATCGAAAACGCACTCGACGAGTGCGTGTCATCCCTGCTTCATCTGGGATCCTTCTCGAAACATATAAGAAATGCGCGCGCACAACATTGCAGGGCGGCCCATCTGCACATTGGACGATGGTGCTGCTCATGCCTGATGCCTGCAGACTGTGGAAGCTCTTGTTGATGTTCATCATCCAGAGTGTGAGAAGCCACGCAGTAGGCCAATGCGCAGGAGCTTGGGCGGTCGTCGGCGCAGAACAACATCAAGCTGGTCGTCATCGACAGCATAGCAGCGCTCGTCAAAAAGGAGGAGCGCATGGCATCCCGCCAGCAGAATCTAGGTCAGAATATGTGCCTGTTTACTTGTCAGCACCTCAACATCGTGTGTCGCCTACACAATCATCCACTTGCAGTTGATTTGCCATGGGGATGGTGCTCTTACTCTCCTCTTCACGCAGATGCGTTGTGCTGCTGGTGTATGCAATATGTGCAGTGCAATACGTGCAGCATGCTGTCTGCAGGTGAGCAGGCCGCGGCGCTGAAAAGCCTGGCTGAGAAATGTCGAATACCCGTGGTCGTCACAAACCAGGTGCGCAGCCCAATGAGCTGCTTGCTGCTTCAAATAGTACAAAGCATGTGCACCGCTGCCACCCTGTCGATTTCAGTGTTATGCGGCATGATCCATAATTAGTGAGCGCATGCGCATTGCAACCATGTGGCATTCACAACATTGCAGCAGGTTTGACGCCGTCTACGTTTGCATGTGGAGTTGCATATCCAAGCACTAATATGTGCATGGTGGCACACAGGTTACTACAGTCTTCAGAGCCCCCAAGCACGACTTTGACGCATCATCACGCCCGCAGTCCGGCGGCCAGCTGTCTGCGGCACTGGGCCCACAGTGGGCGCACGCAGTGAACACTCGGTGCGAATTTTATGGAGTTTTGCTTGCGCCTTTCAACACACGCTTTCAATACAAGAGCCCCTCCTCTTTGATTTTCAATGAGTGGGGCGCAAGCTGTAGGACGTTGACAGTGCCCGAGCACCTAACGGGTTGCAAAGCAGCGGCCTTATCAATGCAGGCTCGTTTTGGAGGGCATTAAGGGTGTTAGGTGGATCAAGGTGACCCGCCCACAGTTTTGCTTTGTCTCCACCACTGCACAACTCTGTACTCGCAACCTTGCTGCGTGGTGGCAATCCCCCCCAATACCTACAACTCATGTCTTCTTGTTCATCGACGTGTTCATGGTCAGATGCCACATGGAAGCGACTGTGTCTCTGCCCATGCAGGTAGCAAAGAGTCCAGTGGCGCCAGCGGTCGGCTTTTCATACGACATTGGTGCTGGCGGGCTGCAGCTGCTGGACGGAGAACCCATGCCCACATTGGCCCTTGGCGGCTCGCTGGCGTTTCCTGTGTCCAACGAAATGTTTTAGCTGCGGTTCGATGGGCACAGCATGACTTCAATTTGACCTTTCCGACTGTGGTAACGATCTCAACAGGGCTGCACACACATAGTACATTGCGTCCAAGGTTGCACGCTATTTTTCTCACATGATCTTGTGCACATGAAGAAGGTCCTTGTCGGTTGGACATGCAGCGTTTCCGCATCTTCTTGCAGGTTTGGTTGCCCAATACTACTGCCGCTCATTCGGCTTGGCGGCCTCTTGCCGCTCAATCAGCCAGTTCGTGACGAAGAACAGCCCTAGGCACACGAAGAAGGGCGGGCTCCATACGCCGCCCTCCCAAGGCGTCACCCACTGCTCTGACAGGGTCTCGGCCTGCAATCAGGGTACGAGCCACATCAAATTCCAATCGAACGCTGCAGCTTGCCATACAATGATGAGGTTTCAAGCGATTTGCAGGCGGTCGTCGCAAGGCATCCAGCCGCCGCGCACCCTGTTTGTGGGGTCCTTGGATACAGCGGTCTCTGGCGAGCCAGCGGTGATGTCAGCGAGGGACAACCTCATGGGCTGCCACTGGTGCAGCATGCTCTCAGTCAAGGCAGGTGCACAGGGCATGCCTACGGAGCCGTTCCCTGCACGCGATATGAAGGGCTGTTTCCGCTGACGCGGCCGCAAACCGGCTGGGCACGGTGTTGCAACGGATCGGCCGAGAAGCTGCTGAGTGAGCGAATGCGCTGCCATCATGCTCGTTCGTAGGATTCTGCCAACAGTCTGCCTAAGAACGAGGGCGTTGATCGGTGTGGGCAGGCGTGACGCCACCGGCGCACGCGCTGGCGCAGCGCCGTCTTTTGCTGCCTGGGAGTCGTAGGGCGCAACCACCGATCGAAAGGGTCGAGTCTGGCAGGTCGTGTAGTCGTGTGAATTGGGATTGTTGATGCGAAGTTTTCAATGTTTGTGCTTTCAGTGCGAGGTGACGTGCTATATGCCCCTTGATGCAGACAATGCTTTCCGGAACGCCTGAGCCGCGCGGCGTTCACAAGTGCTAAGTGAAAGTCTGCGCAACGCGTTCAACTCGCTTCAGGCTCGTCTTGCTGTTCCACGCACCCAAGTCATCAGGTGCCGTCTTCCGATCACTTGCGGCATATCTGGAGGTGCAGCAACGATACTGCAACCTTCATCTTGCATTGGCTGCATAGAGAGAAAAAGAGGAGGTTTTTGCATTGTCTTGCGACGCGCCTCGCCTCATGGTGACCGCCGATGAAGTGGAGACCAAGCTGCGGGCAGCGCTGGAAGCGAGTGATGTGGTAAGAACACCAGCGGACTTCAGCAGCTGTGTATGCTGCTTGACTTCACGATCTTGTGCGTACGTCACGCTTCTCTGCTCCGACTCACAAACTCAACGTGCCATGGTCTTTGTTGCAGACGGTTTTGGACAACTCTGGCGGGTGTGCCCTCTTGCGTGAGTGCATCACCAGACGCTGAACTTGATGAATGTGCGCATGCTATGCCAGTTCGGGAAAATCGTTCATGTGACACCAACATTTGGAGGACGGCGAATCGCTGTAGGTGCGGAACAGCGTTCACTGTGGCGGTGATCAGCGAGCATTTTGAGGGCAAGAAGCTACTGCAAAGGCATAAGATGGTGAGCAGCAGAGCTTGGAAAATGATCTGCTCACGACAGGACTCCAGCCTGTACCTACTCCGTTTGAGGCACCCGCTGTATTTTCAGAGCTGCAGACAGAACATGCAAACAACGTACATCGCTGTGATCGTGCGCAGGTGAATGCAGCCCTCGAGGAGGAACTGAAGTCAATCCACGTCCATCAAGCGGGTGTGGACGCCGGACCAGCAGCAGGCTGCGACGGCAAGCACATAATAGATGTGCCTGGTGGAATCGGAGGCATGGTCGAATGCAGAGTGGCTGATATCTGGTCGACCAAAAGCTCGCGCTGGAATGGACATGTTGCCGTCTCGTGGCCATGGCGACACCTTTCTGTTGGTAGGATCAAAGCCATTCAGATCGCCCTGCACTCACCTTATTGCAACACAATAGGTGCTCACCAGAGTGCACGAAAGCACATACAGCACCATCGACAAGGGATCCGCTCGCTGCCCTGTTTCAGATGATGTTCTGATCCGAATGTTTACTCTAGATCCCCTCACTGCTCTGCTCGCCACTCCTACTCATGCGGCTCTGCCCCGTGTCTAGTTATCAGATGACCATCACCTCCTGCATATCCGCCGCGCGATTGCCGCTGCGCCGCTCTGAGTCTTGCAGCTCCAGCTCTGTAAATTCCGCCCTGCGCACGCGCACCCACTCCAGCCAGGCAGCCCAGTCGTGGTTCGCGGCGAGCGTCGCCGCAGAACCCACCACCACCAGTCCCCTGCAGCAAAAATGGATCTCGCGTGAAGACGTGAATTTGCCCGGGTCACAGTTGTCATGCAGGGCCTGATTGCAGGTTGTTCTGGCGTAAAAAACGTGAACTGAGCTACCCCATCACCCACAAGCACAAGTCCACTCAGCACTTGGCCTGCTGGTTGCAATGCTGACGCCCTTCAACTTTCAAGATGAGCTTGGAAGTGAGCCTGGGCCGAACACACCTGCGGGGCCGCGTGATGGCGACGTTCAGGCGGCGCTTGTCCGTCACAAAGCCGAGCCGCCCGCCGGCGTTGCACCGCACGGTGCTGAACACCACGACGTCCGCCTCGCGCCCCTGGTAGGCGTCGACGGAGGAGATCGCGACGCCCTGAAATAGGCCCGGCTGCGCCCTGCATATATCCACATGTATAGTTTAGGGCTGAGGCGTTTGGGAACACCTCGAACCGCGCCCGGCTGCGCCCTGTGCTCGCGCCAACACACCGTGAGCGCAGGCGGTCGTGCCTGCAGGCGTCCGGCATGCATGTCAGAGGAGGACGGGTATGCAACCGCCACATTAGGTAGCTGGAGCAAGGCGGATAGGAGCCGCCGCAGGAGGGCACACACGCAAAGGCAGCGAATTTGCATAGTCAATGAATTTGAGTACAACCCAGCACGGCCCACCTGGCCAGCCGCGTGAGCAGCCGCACTTGCCCGGCATAGGGCGTCAGTATGGCGGCGCTCTCCACGTCTCCGCCCGCCAGCAGCGCCGCCATCACCCTGCAAGAATGTGGTGCAAAAGGGTGAAGCAAAACCGAAGTCGATCACCTTCACAAAGAAGTAGGCATCCAGGTGTCACGCACAATGGCAGTGCACCCAAAAAGGCAATCGACTGCAGCCTGGCGTGCGCTGCTGAATGTGCAAACATTGACTTCATGCCCATTGGAAATCCATGGAAATGAGTCCAGTAAAAACCTAAGAGCCAGCTGCGCTTCCGGCAGGTTGCTGTAGGAGCTGCCGCGGCTGGCGCTGCCGGGCGGCCCCGCCGCGTCGGACTGGCTCTCGACGCCGTACTCGCACGGCAGCAGTGCGACCGGCAGGTTAGGGTTTGGCCACGCCAGCCCCTGCGGCCGCCACGAGACAGCATGTGAGGAGGTTTGTGGCAGCGCGATGGAGGCGGCCAGGTTCGCCAATGGCAGCCCCTGCACCCTGCACCCTGCACCGCCAGGGTTGGTGCGCTGGGTGCCACTGCTATTGGACAGTGAAGCGGGCTCCACTGGCTGAACCACTAGCAGGAAGTGCTGCAATGCACTTTGGCGCATGGAGCAGCAACGATTAAGCAGGTACAGCAAACAGAGAGAGTCTCATAATTGTTTTGTAGGAGTCTTGCCTGGGGCAGCGGCCGCTCCCATGGCGGCACGCCCGACTGCAGCTTCCCGCCGTAAAAGCGTTTTGACGGGAAATCGGCAATGTCCGGGTGCATTCGGTACTGGGTGTCGAGCAGCATCGGCGTCACATCTGCGCAGCATTCAAGCAGCGTGTCAGGAAGTTGATGCAATGGTTGCTGTCCGCAGGCGCATACCGCAGCTGAGGTGCGCTTTTGGGTCTGTTCCACTCGGTCATCTGAACGAGAGGCGGACCAATTATGCCTGCCATCATCCACCCGGCCTCTATGGGCCGCCGCGCCATGCAACAAATGATCGAAGTCAGGACCACGCCGGCCAGTTCGAGGTTCAGGTAGGATTTGTACTGAGGTGAGCAAGAGTTTCAGAGGCCGGCGAGGTCGGCGAAGAGGATGCAGTCAGGCCCTGCTCCAGGGCGCGCCCCAGCTTGAGATTTTGGTCTCAACCTTGTAGAATTACTCGTACTGAGGGGTGGGCAAGAGGCTTACTGAGGCCGGCGAGGCGGGCGAAGAGGGTGCAGTCTAGGCCCTGCTCCAGGGCGCGCGCCGACTTGACCGTCGGCGGCAGCTGCTCTGGGTCGCCCGCCATCACGCACGCTTCCACGCCCTTCACCTGTAACAGCAGAGATGTGAAAACCCGGATCGAATATTTGGCGGCATTACTTGACTGGGATGAGAAGCTGATTTGGCCGCGGGTCGCCAGCCATGACGCATACCTCCACAACCATCAACTGCAAGGCGAGACAATTGGTGGTCCAGTACAAGGGTGCCTGGATTTCAAAATAATTGTTCGCTATAGCATCAAATTTGTGACGCAGGCCTTTTGAGATTCAGGTTGATAAAGCAGTGCGCACCAGGGGAATGAGCGTCATCGGCTCCGTCGCCTGGGTGGCCTCATCGATGACCAGCATGCGGAAAGTACGGTCCTTTAGCCGTGGGTCGCCCGCGCCTGCGCACGTCGCCACCACCACCTGCGCCGAGACCAAGTGGCGCATCAGATGTGCTGGAGGAGTGCGCCGGGAGGCGGCTGCAGATCGACTCTTGAGAAAATTCTCAGTGGGAAGCCCCATCTACCACGCCGGTCGCAACCACCACCTGCGCCGCCACCAGCTTGGGCAAGCCGGATTGAGGCTGAAGGCCATGGCATGTGCACTCATCATCCATGCACCCTGCTGGCGCCTGCCTGTCCTCAACTCTGGTTCCACGACATACTCCCAGGTTCGCCCGCAAGCGCACCTGCGCCTGGTCGAGCACGCGCGTCTCGGCGTCCCGCAGCAGCTTGCTGGCCGCCGCCTCGTGCTGCTTGGCCTGCTTGAGCGCCGCCTCCCGGTCCTCGGGGCTCTGCACGACGGACTTGCTGGCGGCGCCGGCTCGCACGCGCTGAGCGTCCCGCCGCATCTCGAGCGCCTGCAACAGAGAGGTGTTGCAGCATCAGTCTGGACGTCAGTTCGGGCCATTCTGGTCGTCTGGGCTCTGCACGACGGCGGTGCTGGCGGCACCGGCGGCACCGGCCCACAGGCGCTGCGTTCTCCGAACAAACTGTTCCACTTTCGGCGCGTGATACACAAGTGCTCACCTCCGCACCCTCACGTGCTTTTAGAAGAAACATGTAAAAAGTGTTTGCTCACCCGGACGCCCTCTGGCGGGGCTTCAGCCAGTACCGCAAGGGACCACGGCCGCAGCGCCTTGCTGGCGGGCTGCCCGACTCACGTACATTCCAACAACTCATGCAACCTCCCTCTCACCTGTGCGCCCTCGGGTGTCGCCTCCGCCAGTGCCACGAGCGACCACGGCCGCATCGCGCTGAGCATATTGGCTTGCTCCCCAGTTCGCATCGTCAGCAGACACCTTGATCTTTGTTTACGTCTTCGTTCGCTCACCTGGGCGCCCTCCGGCGTGGCTTCCGCCAGTGCGGCCAGCGACCAGGGCCGCAGCGCCTCGCGCACGTTGGCCGGCTGCCCAACGCGCGCCACGCGCATGCCGGGGTCGCCCGCTAAACCCTCCAGCAGGTTGTCCGCGGCGGCGTTGGTGCCGGCGGTGGCCAGGATCTGGCCGAATTGAGCAGTAAAGGCGCGGCCGCGGTGCTGGATGATCTTGCACATCACCGTGATGAGCGCAAGCAGCGTGCGCGTCTTGCCGGTGCCGGGCGGGCCCTGCGCGTCAGGAACAAGGTCAATAATATATTGTCTGCCCCGAGAGCATGCAAGAAGTGCACACCACGGTGATGAGCGCGAACAGTGTGCGCGTCTTGCCGGTGCCGGGCGGGCCCTGCGCATCAGAAAGAGCCTGGGTTGTCGAGCTACCAAAAGGTTACCCTGAGAGCGGGACTATGACTTTGCTCGTGGTGATGAGTGTGAGCGGCGTGCACGTTTCTCGATGCCAGGCGGGCCCAGCGCATGAGGAAGCGTCAAATTTTAATATGATACATAGATGGTCGTTCACTATCTCTTAGTGCACATAGCAACTGCTGCAGTTCTCCCCAGTCACAATGCCCGCAACCCTAACAGGGGCACTGCCATCTGAAGCAGGGGCATGCCCAGTGTTCAATGCCGTGCCAGGAGCGTGAGCAGTAGGGCTGTGCAGCTGACATCTGTGGCCTCCCAGTGCGTGACCACACTGACCTTGTTTCGTGCCGTCTGCACGTATTCTGACTCTGGCTCTAAAACACCAGTAACAGTGACGACGGGGTTTCTACTGTCTGGTGGCACTGCGAGTTCCTGGTGCTGGCGCTCGGCGCCGACAGTCTCAGAAGGCCAACAATCATCAAGGGTTTGACAAGTGTCTGCTGGCAGGGCGAGTTCCTGCACCTGCTAATGGCGCTCGGAGCCGGCACGACGGCAGGAACATCTTACTTTGCGGGCTTGCGGCTTCGTCAATACGAAAACCGTGTTCAACACTCATACGAAAATCATGTTCTAGCAGGGCGAGTTCCTGCAGAGCTTGTACTCTGCAGCGAGCGCGGCCCCTTGACATGCAAGCTGCAGGCTGGCTTGGGGCATGGGCACAGTGTGGCTTTCAGGAATGGCGCGACAAATGAACGCCGTCAGGCCTGATGTGCAGCCCCCCTTGCCGCACCTGCCACAAGGTGAGCGTCTGCAGCATGCCGCGCGCCACCGCCTGCTTCTGGCTGAAGTTGAGGTCCGTAAGCCCTGCCATCAGCGCCTTGCTGGCCGCCCGCCACTCCTCGTCCCGCGCCCAGCTGCTGGCCGTGCACGCCAGCTGCTGCGACTGCACATGCGACAAAGCCAACGTTAGGCCCAGACCTGGCCGCATTATGGCTTTTGTGTCAGGCTCCTCGTCCCTGGCCCAGCCCCTGGCGGTGCGCGCCAGCTGCTGCGCCTGTGCAAGGGCGATGTGAAAAAGGCCAGCTGGGTTTGTTCCAGGTGTGGTAGTGGACTTTGCCTATTCCGAGAGATGTCCCTCTCTGGCCAGATGGTCAATCACGCAACCATGCTCGACTGCTGCACCCTTTCTTTGCTGCTGCACCTAACGACGAGGTGCCTTGCGAGCGCTCATTCTGTGTGCTCCTCCATGGGCCAGGCAGGGGCTCGAGCATGGTCCAGCACTGCCGTATTCCCAGCTGGGTGAAGCGCCGCAGGTGCCGCAAACTCAACTCCCAGAACTGACACATGCCTGTATGCTCTCAGTGCAAAGAAGTCGTGGGCATTCACCTCAGGGGAGCCCAGCACGATGGAGCGGAGGCGCTTCTCAGGCTCAGTGGCGCGCCGCAGGTCTGGCAGCGACTCGATCGCCGCATACTGCCGCTCAATGGTCGCGTCCATGAGGTTCTCGTCGACACGCCACACCAGCTCATCTGTGCGATCACACACGTCACTGTGCCATCTCTTTCTTGCTGGCATTGTTATGTTGGTTGATTGTGTCCTGCTGAGGTTTGCGTCGCCGCGCCGCGTCGCGCATCTGCACGCAGTCAGATCAGGACAGCATTTGTGGGAGTGCTCAACATGAGAATGCAGTCATACGAGCAAATCACTACGCATGTCAGACTTCATCGGTTTGCCCTGACGGGGTACCTCTGTGCACATGCCCGGCGATGTCGCAGAGTTTTGGCCCAAAACCTGCAATTGATTCTGCTGAGACTTAAGTGTTTCGGGAGCTGCCAGTTCCCAGAACACTCACCTGTCCCCATCAGTGCCTGCATCAGGGCCGGCATCGCGGCGCTGCTCGTGTTCGACTGCACCGCTATGCGCACATTGGGACACAGATTTTCCAACGCTTGCAGCAATTCAGGAAATGCTGATAACAGATGTTTCAGGGCTGGTGTCTCACCTTCCGCCACCAGCGCCTGCATTTCGGCGCTGCTCTTGTCCGACTCCACCACTACCCGCAGGTGGCCGTGCCCGACCGACAGCACGGTGCCAGATATCTTCAGCTCCTGAGCGGCGCTGCCGCCGACTGGCGGCGACCCACCCGGGCCGCTGCGACTCAGCAGCACTGCAGACCGCTGCAGTGAGGACAGAACGACGCAGGATGGCTCGCGCAACTTGATATGAAGATTGAAACAGGGGCATGGACAAGAGTTCTACTGCTGTGCTGTGCCAGGGTCGCGCCGTTGAACCAGATGTGTCCACAGCAGGGCAAAGCAGAGGATGTCGGGAATGCGTGCAAAAGAAAACCTGGGCAAAGCGGTGGAAGGGGAGCTGGCTGCCGCTGGCCGGGGAGAAGCGCCACACCGCGCTGCCGTGCAGCTGGCCATTCAGCGCCGCAGCCAGGTCGGTGAGTACGATGCCATCCTCCCGCATGCGCGCCAGTGCATGCCTGTTGTTTAACAAATCAAAGCACCGCTTTGGTCCAGCCTAATGGTGTTGTGACCTTGTCGAGGAGTTGCCACTGCCAGGTTTGTCCTTCCACATGCGAACCAGTGCGAGACAATCAAGAAGGATTTGAGCATCAAGCGAAGAGCCACATGCCCCAGGCGACTCCATGACAGTAGCGAGCCCGACGGCGGCACAACATACAACAAGTCCAGCAGATGGAGCGCGGCTGCACGCCACCTCAGCGGCCATGCTTCTTCACGTTTCACTCTTCAGAGCATAAGCATGCTGATGCACGCTCGATATCTACAGAGAGACGCACTGGTTATACAGGCGCTTGACGGCCTCCCGCTCCTCGTCCGCCTCTGCCTGGATGGCCGCAAACAGCCGCTCCTGCACATGGCAGTAGTGTGAGTCAGAGGCAGGGGCTCGCAGATGTAGTCAACGGATATCAATGGTCGGCGCAGTGCCCCAATGACCAGCACCATGTGCGGACAAGGGTCGGAGGGCTGAGGGACTTGCCGCGCGATCCCGAACCATCTCAACCCCATCGCGACAAGCTTCGATGAGTTTGTCATCAAGAACCTCAAGTTGGCAGCAGGTGCGAGCCGGACTCGGCTTGTACTTCTAAAGAGCTGAACTCGCCTTCAGCAGCGCCGCAGTCCGCACGGCGGCGGCGGGCAGGGTGGGCAGCTCCCCCCGAGGCCCGCCACGTATCTTTCCCCTGCCTCCGTACAGCTCCCGCTGCAGCGCCGATAGGCCCGGGTCGTCCAGTGTGACGGAGTCCCGCACCGGCGGCAGGCCGGCGGACCATACGGCAAGGGGTGGAGCCCGCTGCTGCTGCTGCTGCTGCTGCTGTCCTGGGCTGCGCTGCTGCTGCTGCTGCTGCCCGGGGCTGCGCTGCTGCTGCTGCCGCTGTCGCGGCTGCGGCTGCGGCGGCGGCTGCTGCTGCTGCTGCTCCCCTGACTGCTGAAGCCCAGATTGCGGTGGGCTGGGCTGCTGTGGCGGCTGCCGCGTCGGCTGCCGCTGCCGCCCGGGAGGTGAGCGCTGCCCAACCGCTGCACCCTGCTGGGGGCCCTGCTGACCGGGTGGCGACCGTGGTGCCTGCTGCTGAGGCAGCGCTGCGCCACCGGCACCTGGCACCCTCCGCAGATTGCTGGGCGGCGCCCGCCGCCGCCTGCCATCCGGTGCGCCGGTGCTGCCTGGCGGCTGCGGCGCAGGCGTCTGCGGAGCATAACACGTGATTGTCGACCACGTCGGAACCCTTTCGTGCGGTACGCTGACACAGAGAAGCTGATGGGCAGTGCCGCCGCCCAGGCATCGGCATAATGCGAGCGGGCATCAGCCAAGGGGTGAAATGCAGCGGCGGTGCACAGCACACCTGGCCGCTGGGCTGCGCGGGCCCCGGCGGGTCTCTGGACGCCCTGGAGGCTGCGCAGCACAGTTTGCCGCCGGGTGGGCATCTGGCTCTGCCCGCACCCGGCAACGCACCCTGTGTTCGCATGCGCCGCTGATGGCAGAAAGTGGCATTGGCCGTATCCCGTCTCGAAACATGCGCTAATGCGCATGATGATCCGGTACGTGCGCCAGAATCATTTGCTGCGCTCAGCAGCTTCGCGTGCAGAGCATCGTTCCGGTGCAAGGCCGACCGCCGATGAACCCCTGTCCAACCTGATGCCTGCATGCCAAAACCGCGCCTGCAGTGTCGAGGGGTTGAAGCGATGGATAGAAGTAATGGATCTGTGCGCTGTTGTGTCCATTCTGTGGCTTGCTGCCAGGCGTTCTGGTCAGCAAAAGCGAACGCCACCCCGCAGCTAGGGGAGTGTTCATGCACGCATCAGTTCAAGTTTTGAACTGAGTTTGCTGCCACTTGTCCCGCTCGTGCATACGGCAGGCGATCCGCAACACTTGTTCAGTTTCATCAGCCGCCGCAGCGCCCGATCCCGGATCCCAGGCGTGCAGGCGTGACTTTCTGGCACTGATTCGCAACGGTGTCGGAGCGACGGGCAGCTGCGTTGATCAGGAGCTTGCAGCACAGCTCGAGCAGGCTTTATTTTGCACGTAGTTGCAGGTGATCAGCTGTGCAGCTTCGAGGCCCCGGGCAAGGGGTCTCACTCGACAGCGTTGTACTATTTGCTTCGGATCGCGAGTACCACCGGCCTGATCGCAGGCGACCGTTGATACGCAGCGCAGCTGCAGCTGTCTAGATATTGCAGCCACAATCGACGCGCAGCCGGCGGCCTCCGGCCGGCAGTCTCCGCCGGACGGGGAAGAGGGTGCACCGTCCCAGGAACCGGGGTGCCAGACGCAGCCGGGGCCGGGCCGCCCGCCTACGATGCTGCCGGCCTGCAACGCTTCGCGCGACGACCCCCTGGCATCTGCGGCGAGCAACCCCGCCGTCCTCAACGCCTCCGAGGCCAAGCTGCGCGCGCTCGAGCAGCGGCTGACCGGGGGCGGCACCTTCGATCAGCGGGCCTCCGCACCGCCGACGACGCAGCCGCGCACAGGGCGGCCGCCGCTGTCGCCCCGCAACCTGCACCGAGGCGCCTTCCAGACCATGCCCGGCGCGGCGCGGGAGACGACGACAGACTCCAGTCAGCCGGGCGCAGCGCCGGCCGCCAGGTCAGCTCTTGTTTGCTGCGGTGATCCATGCATAAGCAACCTCACGGACGCCTGGCTGCGATGTTGACTCCCCAAGTTTGTCGGCAGCACAAGCGCATCGGTTGTGGTCCATGTTGAATTTGACATTGATCTCGACGATGATTCAGGCAGTTCACACTCATGATGTAGGCGCCTCAGTCTGGGAGACTCAGCGGAGGCGGACGGCAGCCGCGGCACTGCCGCCGGATCCTTCGGCGTGGTAGCTGGCGGCAAGGCAGCGGCTTCCCCTGCTGCCGCGACGGCAGCCGCTGCGGCGCCAGCTGCAGCAGCGCCCGCTCAGAACGCACGGAAGCGCAAGAGTGGGGACGCCGTGCCGCCGCCGCCAGCCTTCAACAGCCGCCAGGTTACACCATAGTCTGCTGCACTATTGAACCCATGCGACTGAGCGTTTCAGTGTGAGTGTGACAGCGCTTCCCTGTATCGCCATACACATTGCACTTGCATTCAGGTGTACACGAGGCGGCGCACCGGCACGAGATCATGTAGGACACTGCATCTGCCCACACTGTTTGCAGAGCTGCTGAGACTTGCCACATCCAATTGCAGGCGACGGGCAAACGGGCGCAGAGCGCATCTCCCAGCATGTCGGCCCCAGCGCAGCCAGGGGACGCCTCTGGCGCCACGCACACGGCCGGGCAGCCGCCCGAAGGCAACACCAACAGCCGGCAGGTGTGCAGCAGTCCGCAGAATTCAAGGGTGCACGACTGGCCCGTTTTCCTGCACGGCAGGCACTGCTTTGGGCTGCATGCCCACATTTTCTGTACTGAACGACCTGTGTTGCCCTCCCATGTCTGATGAAGCAGCTTGAACGGTGCACTGGAAGGGTTGAACGCATGATGCAAAGCTACACTGCATCGGCTGTGGCAGACTGTGTACCGCGGATGCAAGGAGCAGGAAGATGTACAACTACGACATGTTGTTCGATCTTTGCTTAATGCCCTGCTGCAGGGCCGCACGCCGCCGACAGGCAAGAAGCAGGTGCCGCAGCAGAAGAACACCATCAACACCTACTTCGGCAAGCGGAAAAGCCAAGCCTGCGGGGTCAGCGGCGGCGCGGCCGCTGGCGGCAGCGAGAGCTCTCCCATCCTCGTCTCAGGTGCTGTTGCTGGATGCTCGTGCCAGGCGGGGTTGCACTGACATGTTGGCTGCTTTGCCGCAAAACTCTGCCTTGGCAAGCGAAGGCGGGTGCCTGACCTTAACTCTGATGCCAATTGCCTGTCCTCTCAGGTCGCGACACAGTCAGCCTCGACAGCGAGGCGACGGAGGCAGGTCCGTCTGTGGAGGGCGGCCGGCGGCTCCGGGGCAGCTCTGCCGCGGCGGCTGCGGCAGACGGCGCAGACAGCGGCCGCCCAGACGGCGGATTTCCCCGGACGCCGCCGCGGCAGCGGTCCGCATCAAAGCAGTTCAGCGCGAACGGCGCTCCCAGCGAGCCGCAGGCGGCGGCCCTGGCGTGGCGGCTGCAGGCCGCGGAAGCCCAGGTGGGGCAGACGCTTGTGTATCTCGCTGCAGCGCCTTAGGGCTGCAGCTGTGGACCTTCTCAAACTTTGCAATGTAACGATCTCGAGTGCTCAAACCAGCTGCACATGTCGAAGCAACGTGTTGAAAAACGCCCTCACAATTGTGTGTATCACTATTGTCCACGACATGGTAATGCAGGTTGTGGAGCTGCAGGCGCGCTTCGCGGGCAGATCAGGCCGCGGCGCAGCAAGTTCCACAATGTAGGCTCGGACATAGTCTTTGAACTGGAATGTCCATTTTGCCGCAGGTCGCAGAGCTGCAGGCACGCATCGCGGCGGATCAGGCCGCGGCGCAGCAGGGCGCCGCGCAGCAGGCGCAAGAGATCGCGGCGGCGCAGGCGGCGGCGCAGAGGGCGGCGGCCGAGTCTGCGGACGCGCGCCAGCAGCTGGCGCAGACGCAGCAGGAACTTTCAGCCACCAAGTGAGCACAAACGTTGCAATGGCAATGGCAATGGCAATGGCAATGGCAATGGCAACTTGACCACGCTCTTGATAACGCATGATATCAAGAGCGTGGTCAAGCTGTTGGTCGTCGCTGTTACAGGTGCTACCGCAGGAGGCCTCTCCGTCACGGTCGAGTGGTCAGCCCTTGCGGCAGCAGCTGATTTCACAAAAACCCCGCCACGAGTTGCCTGCAGTCTGCTGGGGAGGCTCATGGACGTGGCATACCTCTGCTCGCAATGCTCCGCCTATATGACCTGCGAACATGCTCTTCCAGGGACCTGGCGGACAAGCGGGGTGTGCGCTCACATTGGTTGTGTGACTTGCCTTGAAGACCCTTCTCAGACCCTGTATTTGTCCTTTGCCAGGGACCGTTAACGGACAAGCGGGAGCGGCGGGGGCGGGCGCTCAAATTGATATATTGACCTGCCTTAGATGACCCCCCCTTTAATTCTGCACGTCTGGTTGTCTAGGAACCTGACCGAGAACTCGGGGCGCGCGCACAAATTGGATTGTCGACCCGCCTCGAAGACCCTGCTTCTCAAACCCTGCATGTACATCTGACAGGGACCTCACAGAGAAGCGGGAGGTTCGAGGGCGGGCGCTCGTCAGCCGACTGGCCACGCAACGGGCGGACGCGCAGCGCGAGGCCTCCCTGCTCAAGCTGCGCCAGGACAGCTGCCGCCTCGGCAGCACCAGCGTGCAGCGCAATGGCCCCCTGGGTGAGTCACTATCCTAGTAATGGACACTTCAATCAGCGTCATTACTGAAGCTGCGCCAGGACAGCTCCTGCCCCGGCAGCACCTGCATGCAGCGCAACTTCCCCCTCGGTCAGCTGCACATGTCCGAGATCGGTGACACGCCACAGCATCCGTGCATGCTGACGGAAGGGAGAAGCACACTGTTCCAGCTTCACTCCAGGCAAGTGAGCGAACATACATGTCAAAGCTGAGCAAAATCCGAAACCGGTCGATAAGCGGCTGATGCAACGCCTGCAACAAAGCCTTGTAAGACATGGAAGTCATCCAAGGCGTGCTGTCAGCTGGACGACCAGAGACCCCTGGCTGAAACAGCTGGCTGTGCGCTGCACCCACAGGCCTGCAGGAGTGCTGGGAAGACGGGCAGGCCTTCCGGGACATCGCGCACCGCCTGCGCGCCATCGCCCAGCGGCGGGAGGGCATCGAGCTCGCCCGCAAGGTATGCCCACAGTTGAAACCCTAAAGTCGCCCGTACGGTCTTAAGAGATGAGATGGGATCCACCAGCCGCTCTGCTGCCGTTTGTGTTGCCATCACACTGTGGATGACAGACGCGCCACTTAGAAACCAGGGAATGCTGCCTGGGCTGCTGCCACATGTCGAGTCGGCCTGCCAAGCAACTCATCGTGTCCCCAAAGTCCAATGGCTGTGTCGCTGTGCATGCGCAGGCAGCCAAAAAGCGGCTGCCGCCGCCGGGGCACCCGCTCAGCGCGCCGGGGGGTGACGCGGGGCAGCCGGCGGCCGGCGGCGGCGAGTTCATCTCGCCAGAGGACTATGTCGCCCAGGACGAGGTTTTGAAGGTGCCCTGTCTGAGAGGGCATCCCTCCCTGCATAGAGAGCGGGATCAGCAAGGACATTTGAATGGCGTTCGCTCTCAGAGATGCGGCGCAGGCGGCCAACTGGAGTGTGTGCAGAGGCTTGCTCATAAGATATGATAAACTACTCTCTGGAAGCAGGTGTCCTGCCAGCAGACTGGCGAACACTTGCCCCTGTCATCGCAGGTGCGGCTGGCGGCGCTGAAGCGGGAGGAGGACGAACTGCAGCGGGAACGCCAGACGCTGGAGGCCGCCAAGCTCGTCTACATCAAGTGCGCACCACACTTTGTGCAACAAAATGAAGCAGCCTTTCCAGCAGAGCTGGCTGACCTCCTCCGAGATCTTTAAGCCACATGAGGCCTGCGGCGCGGACGGCGGCACATCAAGGCTTGGTTTGATTCCCAGTCCTACATCGATGTCTGGCCAATCACCGGATTCATCTTCGTCAACAACCCGACTCTGTCTATGTGTCATGCCATGTGCCAGCAGCACTCGTGGGTCTGTCTGTCTTGGAAAGCGGCTGCCAAAGCTTGCTGGCGCGCTGCAACGTTGTGCATGAGGAGGCTGGGACGTGCGAGAGGCATGCTTTGGGCATTGCCTGTTTGAGTTGGGGACTGCTTGTTGTGCTTCCTAATTACTCTTGACCGCTGCTCAAAGTGCTGAGGCTGCTGCTGTGGTGCGCAGGGAGCAGAGGAGGCTGCGGGACGAGGGGGAGGCGCGCTTCGGGGACCGCGCGCTACTGAACAAGCGATACCGCATGGGCAACCTGCTGGGCAAGGGCGGCTTTTCTGACGTCTATCTGGTGAGAGCCCCTGGCCGGCTGCAGATTGGCACGTGGTTGCATGCAAATCTGCCCACGGGAGCAGGCTGCGAGCAGCGGCGCGCACCAGGGATACTGTCATCCTCTTTGGCTGGAGTATCAGTTGCCGGCAATGCCGTGCAGCCGCGGCAGCGTGCATCACAGCCCACGGTGCGTGCACCTGCAGACCCGATACAGGTGCATGCCATATGGCAGCATGTTGACCCTCGCCGGACGATGCACGACACAGTATGCACTACCGCTGCCATGATTGCTGTGTCCGTACTGTGCCCATCAATCTCGTGATGTCGTGGTGTTGTTTGCAGGCGAAGGAAGCACCGGCAGAGGTGTCGGCGGGAACGGAGAGCCATTATGACTCACACGTGCACGACATCCTCTTTTAGCATATCAGTGTGCGAACTTTGTCGAAAGCATCTCGACACACTGCTACATCAATGGAGCATCACCGACCTGCGATGACGTCATGCAGAACCCTCATTGAGTAACCCCTGAAACCTGCGCAGGCGGTGGATGTGGTTGAGTGGCGGGAGGTGGCGGTGAAGTTGCACCAAACGACTTTTCGATTCAATTTGCCAAGATAGCCTTGCATGAGGCCCCACACATGTTTGCGTTGCAGGCGGTGGACGTGGTGGAGTGGCGGGAGGTGGCAGTGAAGGTGCACTACTATTCATAACCATATGATTGCCGGGTCCGAGCATCAGGTTGCATTAGTCTTTTCCCTGCGCAGGCGGTGGATGTGGTGGAGTGGCGGGAGGTGGCGGTGAAGGTGCACCAGCTCAACCCCGCCTGGAACGACGCCAAGCGCGAGTCCTATGTCAAGCACGCGGTGCGCCCTGTGGCATGTTTCTGCATCTCCTTGAACTCTTTTGAGTAGAACCCTTTTGACGGGGAGGCCCAGCCTCCGGCTCGCCTCGGTGTCAATGCTGCTGCTGGTGGTTCATGGCGCCCCGCACCTACCATTGCACTCAGCTTTTGCGTCCCCTGTATCTTCCATTTCGTTTTTATGATAACGCTGCATCGCAGGTTCAAGAGTACAACATCCAGAAGGGACTGATGCACTGGCGCATCGTGCGGCTGGCGGATGAAACCTCCATGAAGTGCCCTAAAATGGGAGACCCGTTCCGATCATTCACCCTATTGTTGTTATGCATCAGGTGCCGGAGTACAACATCCAGAAGGAGCTGATGCACCGGCGCATCGTGCGGCTGGCGGGATCAAACCTCCGTGAAGTGCCTTAGAACGGTAGACGCGATGTGATTCGCTCAATCAATGATTGTTATGCATTAGGTGCGGGAGTACAACATCCAGAAGGAGCTGGTGCACCCGCGCATCGTGCGGCTGCTGGACCTGTTCGAGATTGACGCCCAGAGCTTTGCGACGGTGCTGGAGGTGGCGGCCGGCGGCGACCTCGCCTCCCACCTGCAGCTGAACAAGGTGCGTTTCGATAGCGTCAATAGTGTGACGGTGTCAATGTTGACAGACTGAAAGACTTGAAATGAGTGTCAGCAGTAATGATGGAGCTGGCGGCCGGCGGACCTTACATCCCACCTGCAGCTGCACACGCTACTTTCGAGGGTCCCAGCAGCGCATGCACCCGACAATCGCCAGAGGGGGAGGACAGTCGGATCGATCTTCGCCAAACAAGCCAGTTTTGACCTCTTTTTTGCAGTGAGAGCCAGTTGCAGGGGCTTGCATGCGCCTTTAACAAGTCATACCCTTCCAAGACTCGCAGCTGCGGTGTGGTGTGCCGCCCGGGGTCGACCTCGCCCTCAGCTGCACGCGGCGTGTGCCTGGCGCCCTGGAGAGCGCCGCAGAGGTGCAGCAGAGAAGGAGGCTCGCAGAACTCGCCATTGCAATTGTGACCTCACGTTCATGTGGCACCAATCGTTTCCTGTAAATGTGCAGGTACTGCCGGAGAAGGAGGCGCGGGTGATCGCGGCACAGATTGCGGCGGGGCTGGCCTACATGAATGGGCCCGGCCCAAAACAGCGCGTCATCCATTACGACCTCAAGCCCGCCAACATCCTGTTTGACCAGTGGGGCGAGGTCAAGATCACGGTGCGTTCATGCGGCCTTCCAGGCTCTAAGACAGCAAGTTGCCTTGCGGGTTGGTTATGCGTCATCTAACACAGACCTCGAGAAGCGCTTGCGTCGCAAAGCAGGCCATGATCTCACCCTCGTGCGTGATTTTGGGCTGAGCAAGCAGGTGGCGAGGAGTGCAGCCAGCACAGCGGAGTTGGCTGGAGACGCTCCTCGCGACCACAGTGTTCACAGTACCATCTTTCCCCACCAGCGTCTGACCGCGCTAGGTGTATTGCGCAGGATTTTGGGCTGAGCAAGCAGGTGGCGGAGAAGAGCCAGGGCAACGGAGCCGGCTGCAGGGGTCCTTTCCCACCGCACTCTTCACCGCACAACCTTTCCCTGCCGGCCTGTTAATCACTCGAAACACAACTCGTGCGCAGGACTTCGGGCTGAGCAAGCAGGTGGCGGAGGAATGCAGCCAGGGCATGGAGCTGACCAGCCAGGGCGCGGGGACCTACTGGTACCTGCCCCCGGAATGCTTTGAGCTTTCGCCACTCATATCCAACAAGGCACGCCCCCTCGCTCCATTGTGTATAAAGGTTCATGTATCTGCATATTTCATCCAGCTTCACCTACTGGCACCTGCCCCGGCGTGCTTCGAGCACAAGCCGCTCATCTTTAACGTTATCCTCCTGTTACCCCAACCGTGCAGGTGGACGTGTTTTCGCTGGGGGTGATACTGTACCAGATGCTGTTCGGGATTCGCCCTTTTGGCGAGGGCATCTCACAGGTGCGTGACACTTATTTGAGGAAGAAATTTGAGGAAGAAATCCTGCAGTTGTTGCCGCCCCTGCAACCAGAGTTGCCTGCGGCAGGTTGATGTCGCCGCACGTCCGCTGCCAGCACAGGTTTTGAAGCTGGCGATGCCGTGCATGTGTCGTGTGCCACTGCTGCTGAGCAGACATGACCTCTCTGGCCGGGGGTCGTGGTCGCTGACGAATGAATGATTGCACGAAACGCAGGACAAAATCCTGAGGGACGGGGTGATGCTGAATGCGCCGCGGGCGCTGAGCTTCCCGCCCAAGCCCTCTGTGTCGCAGGAGGCCAAGGACTTCGTGAGCCAGTGCGCCTTTTGCCTTCCTCCCTTACTTGGCTCGCAACCATGTCGTCATGGGCTGACGCGACTGTTGAACTGTGGAAGTGGACAGACACCCTGCAGTCACACTGGTGTGTTTCATTGCATGTATCTCGTGCGACTGCCAGTGTCTTGCGTACCCTACCGTAAATGGCATTCCTTACTTTCAGGTGCCTGGCGTACAAGGCAGCGGACAGGCTGGACGTGCACGCCTGCGCGGCGCACCTTCAGCTGTCAGGGCTCCCATCTCGAAACAATTTCGAATGCTGCTAATGCAGATGCCTGGCGTATAAGGCGGCGGATCGGCTGGACGTGCACGCCTGCGCGGCGCACCCCTACCTGGCGCTCAAGCGGCCTGCCACCGCCGCGCAGACGCGCGCCGCTGCCGCCAAGGCCGAGGCCGCCGCTAGGGAGCAGGCTGCCGCTGCAGCGGCGGCGGCCGCCGCCGGCCCGAGCACCGCTGTGGTCTGAACAAAAAGGAAGGGAGAATGACCAGTGCTGCAGCGGCAAAGGTCGAGGCAGCCGTCAAGGAGCAGGCCGCCGTGGCGGCAGCGGCTGCGACCGCGTGTCCGAGCACTGCGGCCGGCTGAACGACGACATGGAACGAGCAGTGTTGCAACTGCCAAAGCCAAGGAAGCCGCCATAGAGCAGAACGCCGCTGCGGCGGTGGCGGCGGCCGATGGTCCGAGCACCTCGGCGGGCTGAACATGGTACAAGGGACGGGAGCGGTGGCACGGCGACCAGTGGCCAAACACTCGCTGGACAAAGAACAGGGCAGAGGAACGGCGACGGCGGCGGCGGCCGCTGATCCGAACATTGCGATGAGCTGATGACTTGTGCGGCGCTGCCGCATTGCTAGCCTCTTTTTTGGGCAGATGGAGTGTCCGACGGCAAGCTGTGTTGTGATTGGTTTTGCTGTCGCCTGATGATTTGATGGCAGCTCTTGATATTTCACTTAGTGAAACATTGCCCACAAGGTCACGAACGTGTTGGGCCTGCAGTTGCTGCAAGGATCCACGGCAAGTCTCTACTGTGACAAGTGGGGGACTGCCGGAGTGACTCAGACTCAGAGGCAGGATGTCCAGGAAATGCTTGATCTGCTATTTGTTACAAAAATCAATGCAAGAGCAGCACTGTCGCTTACAAAATATGTATCCAAATATATGTCCGACAAAATATATATCCAAATATATGTCCGAGCTTATGCAGCTGTTGTGGAAAACAGCATGCGCAAAGGCAGGCTGCCAAGATGGAATGAAAGTCTGGTGCGGTGCCATGACAATTTATGCAACCCATCCGAATTTCGCGGCTTCGATCAACGGCGCAACGACATGTGCTTCTCGCATCTCGCGGTCCATTTGGCGAGTGTCCGAGATCATCGCCTGGCGCACTCCCTCGCAGCACTGCTGTGCCGCCGGCCCAGACCACATGGCGATGCATAGCGCACTCGACATGCTGCCTTGCAGCGCGTGCACGCAAAGGGCAAGATTGTGCGCATGAGACGCCGGCTCCAGCAGCAGGTCGACCACAGCGGCGGAGGCAATCGATTCCTTGCTGTGTGTACTGCATGAAAACACTAGAAAACCAAATTGAAGGCATGGCAAAACTGTAGATCGATGTGCTGAACACGAGTACATAGAGACCATCTCTTGTTGTTGGGCTGCACCTGTTGACGGCGCCAAGGTTGATGGCAAGGAAATCCTTGCATGCCACCATCAGCACGTCGAGAGGGTGCTTCACGGCCAGGCCATACGCCTCAGGAAGTTCTGTGGCGTGAGCTTCAGCTTCGCAAGCTCCACTTCACAGCGCTGTTTGCAGCTCGGGCACGCCATACTTGTCTGCCGCCGTCAACAGCGGGCGACACATCCCCAGAATCGCCGAATGATCGAACGTCAGGTACGCTCGGCATACAGGAATTCCAGAAAGGGTGCGAAATCGCCAGCATCTTCCTCTTTTCACTGCATCCTGATCCAGCAGGTCGGAGAACATGCGCCTGCAACACATGTCAACATGCTCATCTTGTGATCAATGGCCGAGCCGCGGGCGGCGGAAAGCTGGTCAGCGACAATGAGCAGCCCGCTGAACTATATCCACAAGCACGAACAACACGCTGAAAGCGAAGCCAAAATCACACAGGTATGTGTGTCACCTGAACATGTCGCTCACCGCTCAGCACCACCTTGTGCATCAGCGGATAAAAGTGATTATCCGCCGTCTCCACGAGCACATCGGACTGCGGGGCCAGGCCTCACCCGCGCCTTGTCAGACAGGTCGGTGGCAGACTTGTCAAACTCCGGCACGACAGCCCCACGCTCGATTCTCACTCCACCAGCCAGACTTACTGCTGCCCGCTCGACTCTGGTTCGTTTCCCATGCTGATTTCGCTGCTCACTCGTCAGGCCACTAGCTGGTTGTAGTGGCTGGCTGTGACGGCGCCAGCAGTGGTCGGGTATTTGAACGTCATGTACCGCTCAGCGTACAGGAGCTCCATGAACTGTGCCTGGTCAACATCTTCCTCCACCTTGACCACATCCTCATTCGGAAGGTCGGAGAACATGCGCCTGCGGTAGAATCGGGATGCTCACACACACGTAGCGGAGCAGCCGCTGACCCAATACTACTGACTCCACATTGATTCCACATGTGCGAGATACCGGTAGAGACGGTACGAATTGGCAAACTTGAGAATGGAGGAGTGCTGCCCGATGATGACCTTGTGCAAGGGGTAGATGTGGCCGTCTTTCCAGCACCACATCAGACTGTGAGCAGGCCATGATCATGGCCTGCAAGCTTCTGCCTCGCTCATGAGCTGCAAGCTTCTGCCTCGCTCTGCTGCTCAGATTTGGCAAACTTGTCAAATTCTGGCAGAACAAATTCGTGCTCATTGCCGAGGCTGGCAGGGTCCCAAAAATTGATTAATCAATATTGCAGCCAGCTCGGCTTTGGCTCCAGCAGACATCTCGCCGTCGAGTGCTGTACGCGCACCAGGCTGCTGCAGCCAGTGAGAACAGGAGTCAGGAAGGAAATGAAGAGAAATTACATTTGAGCTTGGGCCACATTGCTACTAGCTTAGTAAGCCGGGTGCTTTTCAACAGGGGTGCGAATAAGGTGACTGCCGCTAGATAATCGGGCTTCGGCACAACCTCCGCCAATACCTGTCCCCACACCATCGGAAACGCAACCGCGGTGCAGGCTGGGCACAATGCTCTCAGGCAGGGTTGGTCGCGCCCTGGCTGGGCTCAGGGAGGCGAGTGCTGGCAGCTGGATTTGTCGGCGCCGCAACTGCGCGCTGTTCAGAGGCTCTGCTTGGGATCGCACTCGCTGCCAGTGGAGACCGGCAGGTTTGCAAATACAGACAGGCAGGACCGCTGCTGCACATCTTTTGACAGTGGCGCGGTCGGGGACGAGAAGCATGTGCTGATGGAATGTCCCACGACAGACGTTGTCCGGCAGCGCTTTTCTTGCACGTTTGATCTGGCGGCGCCGCCGTGCATGCGTCAGCTGGTGTGGGGAGGGGACAGAATGATGGTTGCCATATTCATGTTGGCATGCCTGGGGGGAGGTGGGTCTCATTGGCTCATCTGCTCAGTGAGTGTCATCAATAGTTTGCGACATGAGGAGGAGGAGGATGAGGAAGTAACGATGACACACGATGGTTTATTGGTGATTTGATGCCTTGTCAGCCTGAGTGAGGCTGGCCGGTGTAATCTATCTTTGCCCCCAGGACACTTCATCTCGCACGAAAAAAGTACGAACCGAGAGTCTCCCAGTACTTAGCCAGTACTTAAGCCTATACTTCATGCGCGGTCCCCGTGTATGCGACACGCGTGCGCCTTTGTGCGAAAGCGCACCGTGTCGCCTGTGGTGCCTCCGAAGCGCCCAAAATCGGCGACGCGCGTCGGCTTTCATAGACGCTGCCGCTGTCCGCT